>Ga0308391_1000063_pt1 | contig 38352 bp, 33 predicted proteins | sample Hotspr20Samplet1_FD_202363 | JGI IMG/M metagenome (GOLD analysis project Ga0308391, IMG submission 202363) | Hot spring phototrophic mat microbial communities from Octopus Spring, Yellowstone National Park, Wyoming, United States - 20050623_t1 ... | reverse complement strand
GCCTCGTCACAGAAGAGCTGGATGGTGTCCTGGCGAAGGGCTACGGCGCCTTTGAGGTGGCGCACTTCGTCTGTGCCGCTAAGCTCCTCGGCATTTTCTATGAAGACGGTTTGGGCGGTGGCGAGGGTGATTAGTGCAAGGTAGCGGCGTAGCATAAGATGTTGACGCCCATTTGGAAGGCGAGTTCGCGCACGTGGGGGGGGTCTTTATGGATTTCGGGGTTTTCCCAGCCATCGCCGAGGTCAGCCTCATGCGTGAGGAGAGCCACCAGTTTATCGCCGTAGAAAAAGCCGTAGAGTTGCGGGGGTTTGTTATCGTGTTCGTGGACTTTGGGCAGGCCGTACGGGAATTGGTAGTAGCAGGAGAAGATAGGGTGGTTAGCGGGGAGGGGTTTGAGCTGACCTTCTGGGAAGATTTGGCGGAGGGCTTCCTGAGCGTAAGGGAAGAAGCCGTAATCGTCGTCTAGGAGGAGGAGGCCGCCCCCGAGGAGGTAGGTGCGGAGGTTTTGTGCTTCGGGGGCGCTGAAAGTGATATAGCCGTGACCGGCGGCATAGAGAAGGGTAAAGCGAGCCAGGTTAGGATCAGAGGGGGAAACGACTTCCTCTTGGAGGGCGAGGGGCATCGGTGCGTGCTCAGCAGCATATTGAAGGAGATTAGAGAGGGCGGTGCGATTACCATACCAGTCCCCACCCGTGTACTGAAGCTTTCCGATGCGAATAAGGGGGCGGTTTTGGGCATAAAAGAGAGAAAAAGAAAGTACCAGCATCAGGCGCATAGCAATGCAAAGATAACGATGAGCGGGGGCAAGAAACGCTCTCAAAAGACCAACCCCCTATCTATTCCCCCGCCGAAATCAGGAAGCTCCCCTATATCTCCTTTGACTCTTAGGCCGATATCCAGCTAAGACCGTAGGAGTGAGGTGACCCAACGAGAGGACACACCCTTATAGGCGTGTAGAAAGCGAAAAATTCGGTTTTTTTAGGCCAGAGGATGCAATGCCCTATGAAGTGGGGAGGGGTATTCTCGAGGAGGCGAAGTTAGGCTCTTTCCCCCTCTGCTTTTTTACTTTTGCCAGGCGTCATCCATGTAGTCGGGCACGCCGGGTTTGCGAATCGCCTGGCTGCTAATGTAACGGATTGTCTCTAATCGGATATAGGCTGAGCTGCGATCGGTATCTATTTGGGCGAGAAAGTTCCACTCTTGATAGGGGACCATGGCTACATCGCCTATGGATCGTACTTGGAGCTGGGCTAAGAGGCGGGGAAGCACGAGGTCTTTGATAGTGAGGAAGTCGGGGTTGTCTTGGTGGAGGCGGGTGAGGATAGTATCCAGGAGGGATACCAGACCTTGGGTGAGGCTGGGGGCGAGGGGATAGGTTAGGGGCACGCGCAGTTCATAAGTGATGTGGTGGCGGTTGCAGGCGCGCTGTTCTATTCGGAGCTGCTTTTGGGGGCTGAGGTAGAGGGTTTCGGTTTTGGTGCGGGGGTCCCATTCGTAGCGGTACATGTAGGGCCAGAAGGGGGGAACGATGGGGCGGAGGGAATCTGGGGAAAGGCGGCAGTCGCCAGTAAGGGGGTTCTGGCTGATTTGGATTTGCGCAAAGGTATAAGATGAAGCCAGGAGAGGCAGTGCGGCAAAAAAGCGCATATTATGAGCTTTTTGGGTCAAAGGGTAGGGGCCTCAGGAGGAGGGCGCCCTTACCGAGGGTAGGGTCGGCGTGCGCTACGGCCTGATAAGTAAAGAGGAGCGCTTTTTCTACGCTTTCTGGGAGCGAAAAACCATGAGCTAAGAAGGCTGCGATAGCCGAGGCCAAAGTACAGCCTGTGCCGTGGGGAGGCTTGTTTAGAGGTATGCGGGGATGCGAGAAAGTATAAGTCCTGCCCTCGTAGAGCAGGAGGGAGACGACGTTCTGGTCCTGCCAGTCGGCATGGCCGCCTTTGAGGAGCCAGGCAGGGCCTGGATAGCGCTGAGCTAAAGTGTGGAGGAGCGACTCCATTTCGGAGAGGGAGGTGGGTAGGGGTTTTTCTGTCAGGGCGGCTGCTTCGGGCAGGTTGGGAGTTACTAAGGTGGCTTGTTGGAAGAGCTCTTGCAGGGCGTTTTCGGCTGGGACCTCTAAGAGACGGGCACCCGTAGCGGCAATCAGCACAGGGTCCACGACAAGGGGGATGTCCGAGGCCTCTTCTTGAAGAAAAGTCCGCACCGTCTGAATAATTTCGGCGTTAGCGAGCATGCCGGTCTTGATGGCATCGGGCCGTAAATCGCTAAAAACCGCCCGCAGCTGAGCTTCCACGAAATGGCCCGGCACAGCGTGGATAGCTGTTACGCCTAAGGTATTTTGGGCGGTGAGCGCCGTCAAAACGCTCGTTCCGTGCGTCCCCAAAAAAGCTAACGCCTTAAGGTCCGCCTGAATACCAGCCCCCCCAATACTATCAGACCCAGCAATCGTAAGGACAACCGGAAGCGAGCGTTTCATTGGCCTTGCAAGGCCGCCTGCACCTTTTGCGCCGCCTCAGCTAACTCCACCGCCGGAATAATAGGAAGCCCCGACCCCGAAAGAATCTTGGCCGCCAACTCCGCATTCGTGCCCTGAAGACGTACCACCATCGGCACCGGAATATGGCCAATAATCTTATAGGCTTCCAAAATACCACTCGCCACCCGATCGCACTGCACAATCCCCCCAAAGATATTAATGAGAATCACCTTGACATTGGGGTCTTTGAGGAGGATTTGGAAGGCCTTAGCGATACGTTCTACATTGGCGCCGCCGCCCACATCCAGAAAGTTGGCAGGCCAGCCGCCAGCCAGCTTGATCATATCCATGGTCGCCATAGCCAGGCCAGCCCCATTGACCATGCAGCCCACATTCCCGTCTAACTTTACATAGCTTAGGCCAGCCTCTCGCGCTTCAGTTTCCAGAGGCTCCTCCTCCGTTACATCTCGCCAGCTCTCTAAGTCTTTATGGCGAACAGCAAGGCCGTTGTCTTCTATTTCCAGCTTAGCATCCAGGGCAATGATTTTATCGTCAGAGGTTTTGAGCATGGGGTTAATCTCCAAAAGACTGGCATCTAAGGCATCGTAAGCTTTGTAGAGCTTGAGGAGAAAATCTACGGCATTTTTGAAGGCTTCCCCGGAGAGGCCAAGGGCATAAGCAACCTGACGAGCTTGATAAGGCATAAGACCCAATGTGGGATTGATGTAAATTTTGATGATAGCTTCAGGTTTTTGTTTAGCGACTTCTTCTATTTCTACGCCGCCTTCGGCGCTGGCAATGAGAACATCTCGGCTTATCGCTCGGTCCAACGTAAGACTCACATAAAACTCCCGAATAGGAGAGGGACCTGAGTAAAAAGCATCGGCGGTTACATAGATTTTGTGCACGATTTTACCCTGAGGGCCGGTTTGGGGCGTGACGAGCTTCATGCCGATCATTTGGGTGGCGAGATTGCGCACTTCGTCTAAGGTTTTAGCGAGTTTGACGCCACCGGCTTTGCCGCGGCCTCCAGCGTGAATTTGCGCTTTGAGCACCCATGGCCCTTTACCTGAAGGGTCTATCTTCTGCGCAGCGGCGAGAGCCTCCTCAGGCGTATGGGCCACTATACCACCGGCCACCGGAATACCCGCAGCCTGAAGAAGTTCTTTCGCTTGATACTCGTGTAGCTTCATCGCCTGCAATGTTAGCGAAAAACGCTCTATCGTACCTTTGACCGCTCATGGTAACGCTCCTTACTGGGCCGGGCGTGCATATCTCTCTACTTCGCTGGGCTTTACAGGAGGCAGGCTACCTAAATAGGATGGTCTCCTACTTCCCGGATTGGGAGGTATGGGATGGGCATGGGCAGCGAGTAGATACCTTTCGCCCTTATCGCTGGCTTACCTGGGCTAGGTGGGCAGTTTGGCGGCGCCTGCCCCGCATAGGCAGCCAAGAGCATCCCCGCGCTTGGCACTTCGCCCTCTATAACTGGCTCACCCGCCGGCGCATGTCCCTCTCCCCTGTACTATGGGCCTGGTGGGGAACGAGCCTCTACACTATGCGAAAAGCTCGTCGAGAAGGACGCCTCTTTTTGTTAGAGGCCCATACTTGCCACCCCAAAACCTGGAACGCCATAGCTACCTCCCTCTATCAGGAATACCCCTCAAAAAATAAAGCTAACCTCGCTATCCTCCCCCCAAACTATGTGACACGCTTAAAGGCGGAGCTGAAGGAAGCTGATAAAATTCAGGTCCTTGCCTCCTTCGCCAAGTGCACCTTCATAGAGGCAGGCATCCCAGAAGAGAAACTCTACCTACTACCTCTGGGAGTAGACACGACAATCTTTTATCCAGAGCCTATCCAGCAAGCAGAGAAATTTATAGTTCTGTATGTGGGGCGGATACATCCCTTGAAGGGCATTCCCTATCTTTTGGAATCTTTTTCCTATTTGCGACTTCCAAACGCAGAGCTTTGGCTCATAGGTTCAGTTTCACGGGAGATGCAGCCCCTCCTCAATCGGTATGTGGGGGATTCTATTCGTTATCTGGGAGCTCAATCTGATATGGAGCTGAGAACCTACTATAATCAAGCTTCAGTTGTGGTTTTCCCGACGCTCTTAGATAGCTTCGGAATGGTTATTTTGGAAGCAATGGCCTGTGGGAAGCCAGTAATCGCTACGACGCACAGTGCGGCGCCAGATATTATAAGCGGAAATAACATAGGTTTTCTAATGCCTCCCTTCTCATCTGAGGCCATCGCCGAAGCTCTGGAAAAGACTTACCTTATGAGAGACGACTTAGTTGAAATGGGAAGAGCGGCTTATCAGCATATTCTTTCACACTATACTCCTTATGCATATCAGCAGAGGGTAGTGGATTACATTCATTTGCTAAAAGGAGCTTATGGATTGGCATAAAATTAAGATAGCTTATCTCCACGGACGCCCTGGCCCCCATCAAATGAGCAAAGTCTTAGCTCAGGCTATCGGCGCCGAGTTTCACTTCATTGATGAGTTTGCTCGCTGGCATGACCTCCCCCTCCCTGCTTGGAAACGATATGTCCGATGGATGCAAAATGCTTGGCACTTCCCCTACGAGGACTTTGACGCTATCTTTTTAGATGGCCTTCATGTCTGGCCTCCCATAGGTAAACTCCTGCGTCGCATTCACACACCCCTTATCCCCAGGCTCGCCAATGAGACTATGTATTTACTCTACTCAGGGTATCTAAACGGCTGGAAAGCCAACTTGATGAAGTATGCTTTTGCCCATTATGACGCCTTCATTGCGGCTGGGCAAATGCAGGCGAGATTAGCTAAGGCCGTGCTCGGAGAAAAGTGTCCGCCCGTTTTTACAACTATCAATGGCATACCTGACGAGAAAGTAGAAAACGCTCGGCCTAAAAAGGATTTTTCTTCGCCTACCGTGCTATTGATTGCGCATGGCGCGAGTGGCTGGCGCACCTTTTGTAAGGGCCTAGACCTATGGATGGCCACCTTAGAAAGGGTTGCTGCTCGCTTCCCCCACATAAAAGGCTGGGTCGTAGGCCACTGGGACCCCGCCGAAATACAAAGACTCTTTCAACTTTACCCTCGAGCACCAGTTGAATTTTTAGGTTCTCTAAGTGATATTCAACCCATTCTGCAAAAGGCAGGCCTGTATCTCCACCTTGGTAGAGGAGATGCTTTTCCGAATGTGGTCTTAGAAGTGATGGCGGCGGGCCTCCCCGCCATCGTCTCGGAATGGACGGGCGCGGCCGAAGTCGTAGAGCAGGTCTGGCCTGAGGGCGTCGTGCCCCTTTCCGCCGAAAAAGCCACCGAAGCCGTCGTGCGCTATTTTTCCTTAACTGAAACCGAAAAAAGGCTCCTCTCCGAGAAAAGTGCTACCCTCATCCGAGAAAAGTATCGTCTTTCGCAGGCTATTGCGATCTTTCAGAACGCTTTTGAGGAGGCTCTCAAGGTTGTAGGGTTGCTATAATTTTGTCCGATGGCCGAGCTGACCCTGCCCAAGATGGGCGAGAGCGTAATGGAAGCCCGTATTATCCGGTGGCTCAAAAAACCCGGTGACCGCGTAGAAGCTGACGAACCCGTTTTAGAGATCGCCACCGACAAAGTAGATTCTGAAGTGCCGGCCCCTGTCTCGGGTATCTTAGCGGAAATCCGCGTAGCCGAAGGTCAAACAGTGCCCGTAGGGACGGTCTTAGCTATTATTGCCGAGGAAGGGGCTTCTACTTCTGCTTCGGTGGCGGCGCCTGCTGAAGCCGCTCCTGTCCCTGCCGTAGCGGCGGCTTCTAATGGCGAATCCAGCGTGCCAGCGGTGGTCAGTAGTACCTCAACTCCGACTCGGATTCCCGCCCGAGATGGCGATCGCTTCTACTCGCCGCTCGTGCGAACGATCGCCGAGAGCGCCGGCCTAACCCGGGAAGAGCTCGCTAAAATCCCCGGCAGCGGCATGGGCGGCCGCGTAACCAAAAAAGACTTAGAAACCTACCTTCGTCAGCGCCAGCAGGCCCACCCTCCCGCCCCTACCCCGACCCTCACTCCCACGACCCAACCTACCCAACCCCCAGCTCCAACTGCCCCCTTACCTACTTCCCTGGAAGCCATTATCCAGTATCTGCAAGAACACTTTATCCTCCTACCCAAAAAGACTTTTACCCACAGCGGCGCCGTAGAAATCATAGAAATGGACCGCATGCGACGTCTCATCGCCGAAAATATGGTCTATTCCAAACACATCTCCCCCCATGTTACCAGCTTCGTGGAAGCCGATGTAACCCCCGTCGTCTTGTGGCGAGAAAAAGTTAAAGACGAGTTTGAGAAAAGGTACGGCGAAAAACTTACCTTCACGCATATTTTTGTGGAGATTCTTGCTAAGGTGCTCCGGGAATTTCCTCAGCTCAATGCCTCCGTGGAAGGGGATAAAATCATTCTCAAGAAAGACATTCACATTGGGGTGGCGGTGGCGCTTCCAAATAATAATCTGATTGTGCCGACGGTGCGGCATGCGGATCGACTGAATTTAGCGGGAATAGCGGCGGCGGTAAATGACCTTTCTAAGCGGGCCCGGGCGGGGCAGCTGAAGCCCGACGAGATCACGGGTGGCACCTATACCCTTTCCAATGTGGGGACTTTTGGGAATGTAATGGGGACGCCTGTCATCCTCCAGCCGCAAGTGGGAATTTTAGCCACAGGGGCAATTCGCAAGAAACCAGCCGTAGTAGAGACACCAACAGGAGATATGATTGGGATTCGGTACATGATGTTCCTTTCGCATTCCTACGATCATCGGGTGATAGATGGGGCGTTAGGGGGGGCGTTTGTGCGGCGAGTGGCGGATTACTTAGAGGCGTGGGATGTGGAGAGGCCGATATAGGGGAGGTGGGATGGGCGTGTGTTTTCAGCGGCCATAAATAGGGGCTGCTACCTTCGTGACATACCCCCTCAAAAGTTCCCGCCTCTTTACCGTCCCTTTCGGACAGCCCGCACCGGCCGCTTCCCAGGATCCTCACCCTGCCGCCGAGCCAATATCTCCTCGCACAACTCCAACGTCACCCCCTCTACCTTCGTCCCTTTGGGCAGCGAGTAGCTTTTCCCCCCATAGGTAAAAAATAACCCATACCGCCCCATCCGAACCTCAATCCCCTTCTCCGGAAACTGCTTCACTATACCCGCACTCCGAACCGCATTGCCGGTAAGAATCTCCACGGCTTCCTCCAAAGATAGGCTAAACGGGCTATAAGAGGCCGGAATCTTATAGTTTTTGCCCATGTATTTCAGGTAGTAGCCATAAGGGCCTTGGTGGACTTCTACGGGCTGGCCTTCGTGCATGCCAATAAGGCGGGGGAAGCTCAGAAGCGTGAGGGCCTCTTCTAAGGAGAGCGTTTCTAAACGTTTATTGGGAGGGAGGTTGGCGCGGCGCTTCTCCGGGTCGGTGTCTTCACCCAGCTGAAGATAAGGGCCGTATTTCCCATAACGGGCATAAACAGGCTTCTGAGAAACCGGGTCATACCCTAAAAGCCGCTGCCGAAGATCAGGGTCCGTAGGAAGGCGCTCCACCTTCGGCTCAAACTGCTCGTAAAATTTTCGTATCACCTCCTGCCAGTCAGCCCCTTCCGAAGCAATATGGTCTAACTGCTCCTCCATTTCTCGGGTAAAGTCGTAATCTACGATTTCGGGGAAGTGTCGGCTCAAAAAGCGGGTAACCAGAAAACCTAAGTCCGTGGGCAGAAGTTTATTCTTTTCTTCTCGGGGGGGAGGCGTGATAGAAGTTTCTTCTATTTGGCCCGAAGGGAAAAGATGGAGCTCTCGGTAAGCCGGGAGAGGGGTTTGTACGGTTTCTCGGCGGATGTAGTTGCGCCGAAAGAGGGTTTCAATAGTAGGCACATAAGTGGAGGGGCGGCCAATGCCGCGTTCTTCTAATTCTTTGACGAGGGTGCCTTCGGTATAGCGGGTGGGGGGAGAGTTCCACTTTTCCCGTAGGATGAATTCTTTCCATGGGTAGAGCTGGCCCTTGCTAAGGTCGGGGAAAGGCGTTTCTTCGGTTTCCTCCCGAGGTATTTGATAGAGGCGGCGGAACCCCTCAAAGATCAGTCTTTCCCCTTCGGCGGAGAAGACCAGGGGGGGGTTCGTGGGGGGATCGGCCTCTAAGAGGATGCGCGTTTTTTCGTAGCGGGCGGGTTTCATTTGGCTGGCGAGGGTACGGCTCCAAATCAGCTGATAAAGACGTTTTTCGTCGGGTGTGTCGCCGGCTTCCCTCTGGCTGGGGTCGGTCGGCCGAATGGCTTCATGGGCTTCTTGGGCAAAGGCTTGCTTTTTTCCGCTATGGTCTCGGGGCTGTAGGTAGTTTTCCCCGAAGGCCTGCCGAATCACTTCGTGGATTGCTCTAAGGGCTTCGGGAGCCAAATGCGTGGAGTCGGTGCGCATGTAGGTAATGTGGCCTTTTTCGTAGAGAGCCTGAGCCGCCATCATAGTCCGACGAATGGAAAAACCCAGTTTCCGCTGAGCCTCCTGTTGCAGGGTAGAAGTAGTAAAGGGCGGAGGCGGGTTTTCTTGGTGTTCTTTTTTCTGGATGTCGGTGATGCGGAGTTGTCGGCCTACTAAGGCGCTGCAGAGGGCTTGGGCCTCAGACAGCTGAGCGAAGGCCGGCTTGACGAGCTTAGCCCAGAAGGGCGAGGCCGCTTCTACAAGGATCCGGCCCTCTATGCTAAGGGTGGGCTGGTGATGATAAATAGCTTCCTCCCGTTCTACAATCAGGCGAAGGGCAGCGGATTGCACGCGGCCCGCCGAAAGAGCCGTCGGCTTCTTAGAAGAGCTTCCCTTAGCCCGGGGAAACGCCCGCCACAAAAGCGGCGAAAGCTTATACCCCACCAGCCGATCCAAAATACGCCGCGCCTGCTGCGCATTCACTAAACTCATGCTAATCGGACGTGGATTCTTAAGAGCATTCTGTAAAGCCCGCTCCGTAATCTCATGAAAAGTAATCCGAATAGGCTCTTCGGGGTTTATCCCCAGCGCCTGACACAAATGCCAGGCAATCGCCTCCCCCTCCCGATCCTCGTCCGTAGCTAGCCACACCGAATCTGCCTTACTAACAGCTGACTTTAGCTTCTCAACAATAGCTTTCTTTTTAGGTAAAAGCTCATAAACCGGTATGAACTGCTTATCAGGAGTGATTTCCACAGCTAAGCCTTTCTCGGGAAGGTCCCGCACATGTCCCTGCGAAGCTAAAACCTCATACTTACCCTTGAGAAGACGCGTAATAGTGCGGGCCTTAGTAGGGGACTCAACAATGAGAAGGGGCTTTCTCATACCGCAAAGTAAAACGCTTTTACGGCGTAATTTTGCAAAGTGAAGTCCTCCCTTTGGCTCGTAGAGGATGATCCTGTTTGGGTAGAGTTAGTCCAGGCCCGCCTGGGAAATAAGTACGAGATTCGGCACTTCGCCTCCGTAGAAGAAGCCACCCAAGCCATCCAACAGGAGAAACTCCCTAAAATCATTCTCTTAGACTATCACTTAGGCCCCCAGCAGACGGGCCTCGCCATCCTCAAAGCCCTCCGTAAAAGCGAAAACCCCGATAAACCCCCTTATGTCATTATGCTTTCGGCCCAGGAGGATGTACAAACAGCTGCCGATACCTTTACTTATGGGGCGTACGACTATGTCGTAAAAGGCGAACGGGTGTGGGATAGACTCAAAATCGCCCTCCGAAACATTGAGCAGACGGAGAGGCTCGCTAAGGAAGTGATTGAGCTGCGGGTTCGGCTACGGCGCACGCAGCTTCTTGTGGGGGGGATTATTGCGTTGGCTGCCCTCATTTGGTTAGTGGTGTATATCCAACTTTGCCCTGACCAGCGCTTATGGAAGTGGGACCCCTTAGGCCTTGGCCAAAAGCCGCCTTGCAGCTTCTCCTCCTCAGCTCCCTAATCTGGAGCCAACCCACTACCCTTCCGCTCCCCTACCAGCCCGCTTACCGCCACCTCGCCCTAAAAGCCCTCCAGGCCTTCTACAATGTGGAATTTTATCGGGGCTTCACCTTGCTTGATTCGCTGGAGCGGCAATACGGGCCTTATGCCGGAACAGCCTACCTACGGGCCTTAGGCCACTCCTGGCAAATAGAATTAGACCCCGCCACCACCTGGTTTGACACCCCGTGGGAACGAGCTATTGCGCAAACCGATTCCCTTTTGCGCTGCTGCAGCCCGCATCCCTTAGAGACTTATTTTATCGGATTTGCCAATCGGGCCCTATATGTGCGGCGGCTGTATATTCGGGGACACCTTCTCCGTTCGGTTTGGGAAGCCCGCAACCTCATCAGCCTCCTCAGTGGAGTCCAACAATATGCCCCCATTTACCCTGAAATGCAGTTTGAACTGGGCCTGTATGAGTACTATATCGCTTACTTCTCTGCCAACTATCCCGTCATGCGGCCTATATTGAGGGTTTTCCCAAAGGGCGATAAAAAATCGGGTCTGGCTCGCCTCGCCCAATGCGCCCGCGACTCCCTCAACTACACCCAGACCGAAGCCGCCTACTTCCTCGGGTACATTTACCTTTACCAGGAGAAAAACCCCGACAGCGCCCTCTACTGGCTTTCCTACTTAGTGGAGCGCTACCCTCGCAATAGCCTTTACCTTCGGATGAAGGCCGAGGCCCTTTACGAGAAAAGCCGTTACGCCGAGGCTCGCCACACCATCGCTAGCTGGATAGAAGCCTACGAAAAAAACTGTCCCCGCCCTCCCTGCCATCTCTTCTTTTCTTTGTATCCTACAGCTGAAGCCGTACAAGCGTATGGCCTGCTTGGGATGTGCTACCGAGAGGAGAAAAACTTCCCAGAGGCAGAAAAAGCCTTTGCTCGCATGGATACGCTTTTGAGCAAGCTCCGGCTTTTTCCGGCGCCGACTTGGGGGCGACTCCAGCGAGAGGTAGCCCTATACTACAAGCGCATAGGACGTTCCGACCTCGCCGAAGCCCGCCTGCGCCAAATCGCCGCCCGAGACGATGTCCCTAACTACCTCAAAAAACCCCTCCCCTAAAAACCATTCAGAGAGCTACTCCAAAGCCCCCATAGGCCCAACGCCCAATGTCTCCCCTTTGCTCCGAAGGCCTAAGGGCCTCTCAAACTCTGAGTCTTATACCATTTCCCATTATAAACTTTCTTTTTGGGCGGCGGCCAGCCCTGGGGGCTGGCCGCCGCCTCAACAAAATACCACCGACCCGCATTCAGAAACTCTTTGCATCAAAGTTGGTATTATGCCCAATGCCTGATAATACGCTTTTGCACCGCACCCCTAAGGGGTTCTCAATCCCTCAGGCTGGGGCCTAAGAGAAGGCGTAAGAGGCGCTTCTATATCACAAGGCTGTCTCCAGCGTTTTCTGGAGGTGGGTAAAGTAGGCCGCCGCCTCTATCATACGCACCCCATACCATGCAAAGTAATCCCCTCGTACCATCTCCACATGCGCTTGGGGCCAGAGCGCTTGCACTTCTGGGATGTGCGAGGGCTTGTACGGATAGGGTTCGCTGCACAAAAGCACCACCTCTGGGTCCAAAGCGGATGGATCTTCTATCGTAGGATAACGGCCCGGCAAGGAGGCCGCGACATTAATCCAGCCTAAGCGATGCAAAATTGAGTCAATGAAGGTAGGTCGTCCCGCTGCCATGTAGGGCTTTCGCCATATAAGGTAGAGCACTCTTAGGGGCCTTTTGGCTTGAGGTACTGCCGCCCACGCCGCCTCAATCGCTTGGACCAGCTGCTGAGCTTCTGCTTCTTTTCCTGTGATAACCCCTAAGCGATGAATAGTGTCTAAGGCTTCATCGTAGCTTTCGTTTTTAGTTACGTAGACGGGGGCAATGGTAGAGAGTTTTTCCACGTCTTCTTGGGTATTTTCTTCTTTTTCGGCGATGATGAGGTCGGGGGCGAGGGCGGCGACGGTATCTAGGTCTACTTTTTTGGTGCCGCCAACTACGGGGAGGTGAGCGACCTTATCGGCGGGGTGGATGCAGTAACGGGTCCTTCCTATGATCCGCCCTTCTAAACCTAAGGCAAAAAGGGTTTCTGTCTGCGAAGGACACAGCGAGACGATGCGGCTGGGATTATCGGGAAGGGTGAGGAGGCGCCCCAGACTGTCGCTTTGCAGCATCTTCTTCGTAGAGGCGGATGATTTCCTGCACTAAGGGATGACGAACGATATCCCCTTCGCCTAAGCGAATGATGGCAATGTCTGGTACGCGTTCCAGGAGAGTTACAGCATGGAGCAGGCCGGAGGTTTCGGGGCGGGGAAGGTCTATTTGGGTAAGGTCACCCGTGATGACGATTTTGGAGTTGTGTCCGAAGCGGGTGAGAAACATTTTCATTTGGAGGCGGGTGGCGTTTTGGGCTTCATCCAGGATGATGAAGGCATCGTTGAGGGTTCGTCCCCGCATGTAGGCGAGGGGAGCGATTTCAATGATGTTTTGGGCGAGGTACTGTTCCAGTTTTTCGTTGGAGAGCATTTCTTCTAAGGAGTCGTAGAGGGGGCGGAGGTAGGGGGCGATTTTTTCTTTGAGGTCGCCGGGGAGGAAGCCGAGGCTTTCGCCGGCCTCTACGGCAGGGCGGGTGAGGATGATTTTGCGCACGGTGCGCTCTTTGAGGGCTTTGACGGCGAAGGCGACAGCGGTGTAGGTTTTGCCTGTGCCAGCAGGGCCAATAGCAAAGGTGATGGGATATTTAGCGATCGCTTCGGCTAAGCGACGTTGCCCCTCGGTCTTAGCAACAATAACATTGCCGCTTACGGTGCGCAGGATCGGCATGAAGGGGGAGGCGCCTGAGGATAGAGCCGGGTCCTGCGCTGAAGAGGCACTATAACGATGCTGCGCAATGATCTCGGCTACCCGACGAGTAGGGAGGGCGCCTTTCTGTCGGATTTCTGCAATTAGCGTCTGAATGAGCCGACGCACGGTTTGTAATGCCTCGGGGTCTCCATAAGCCTTAATGCTACTGCCGCGGGCCACCAACTTCACATCGGGATAGGCTTCTTTGAGACGCTCTAAGTTTTCGTTGCCAACGCCATAAAAGGCTTGCAGGTCAATGTTTTCCAGGGTAATTTCCTGCATCTCGGATGTTTCTGCCATCTGTGGGCAAAGATAAGGTTTTAGCACTATTTTTCCCGAAAAAGGAGAAGGTGGAAGAGGGGTAAGAGGGGGACGCGGTTGGGGTGGGGGAGTTGCTGGGCGAGGGTGAAGGCTTCCTGGTAGAGGGACTCAAGGGTGGTTTCGGCAAAGTGGAAGGCGCCCATTTCGGAGAGGAGGGTGCGGGCTTTGGGGAAAGGACCGTGAAGGAGGATTTGGCGTTCGGGGGCGCTGGCACGGCTGATAGCCCAGAGCAGGGGTAGGGTGAAGCGCCTTTGCTGGCGGTCTGCATCGGTGGGTTTGCCAGAGGTTTTGGAGTCGGCCCAGTCCAAAAGGTCGTCCCGAATCTGAAAGCCGCGGCCAATTCGCAGGCCAATAGCCCCAGCGAGCTCTATCCCTTCCGGGGAAGCCCCGGCACTGTAAGCCCCCATCTTAGCCGTAGCTTGGAAGAGCGCCGCAGTCTTCTTGTCAATGACTTCGTAATAGGATTCCAGCGTGAGATTGGCCTCTCGCATGCGCTTAAGTTGAAGGAGTTCGCCCTCGGCTAAAGCTTCTACGGCTTCGGAGGTATAACGGAGCAGTTGGGGCTCATTATAGCGAAGGGCAATGAGGAGCCCCCGAGCTAAAAGCCAGTCTCCCCACAGCACGGCCACGCGATTTCCCCACAGGGCCCGAAAAGAAAAAAAACCCCGCCGATAATCGGCATCATCTACCACATCATCATGAGCTAAGGTGGCGTTGTGAAGGATTTCCACCAAGGTGGCGGCTACAAGGGAGACTTCGGTAATTTCCCCACAGGCTTTGGCAAAATAAAGCAGGGTCAAAGGGCGGATTTGTTTGCCCTTCTGCCGAAAAAGAAACCGCATGAGCTGTCGCAGGAGCCAGTTTTGGCGATAGACATCTCGGTGGAGGGTTACTTGATAAAAGTTTTCGTAGGCAGGCCATTCGGGGAGGGCTTGCCGGAGGTAGGTTAGAGAGGGTGTGGTAGTGGTGAGGAGGAGGCTCATACTCTACTCCTCAGAAACAAATTATTGAGTACTCGGAAGAAGAGAAGGAGCCACAGGCCGACTCCCATGAGGAGGAGGATGAGGAGGTTGTAGTAGGGGGTGTAGAGGGAGATAGGTCCGAGGGGTTTTTGGAGGACGCCGAGGGGGGCATAGGCGGGGTCTGGGTCGGAGATGAAGATGGGTTCGTAGAGGCGGATGGGGCGGTTGTCATCCCAGAGGAGTTTGGAGGTGGAGTGGGTGGCGAGGACTAAATCTTCTAAGGCGGCGTTGTGGTATTTTTGGCGGAGAGGTTCGGGGATTTGGCTTTCTAAGGTGAGGAGTTGGGTTTGGAGGTTTTGGAGGCGGGTGCGGAGTTTGGTGGAGAGGGCGGTGTAGGAGGTGTCGCCGGTTGCTTGGAGGAGGCGGGGGTCGTTGCGGCTTTCCAGAGCGGGGATGAGGTAGAGGATTTGATAGCGGAGATGGGAGACTTCTTGGCGGAGGGGGAAAAGGGCTTGGGTGTAGGGGTTTTGGGTGTAATGGAGGACGAGAGCGCCTTCGTAGGCCCAGCGAGAGATGGATAGGTCAGCTAAAAAAGGAATGGGGCGCTTCCCCCGCAGGGCGGGGTTGAATTTGTCGTAGGGAATCACGGCGCCGCTTAACACCAGCTGAGGAATGAGGAGGATGGGAATAAGGATATAGATGGGCACGGGCTGGGTGAAGGTATCCGAGAGGTTGAGGGCAATGAGGTTGCTCAGGATAGCCACGGTGAAAAGGAGCACCCAGGTAGCGCCCCAAGCGTTGGGGATTTGAAGGAGCCAAGAGACGATACCCCAGTAGAGGGTGGTTTGAATAGCAGAGAAGAAGGCTGCCCACAGGAGCTTGGCATGCATGTAGCTGCCCCAACTGAGCTGAAGGGACTGCTCGCGCAGTCGGATTTTGCGGTCTTTGAGGATTTCTTCGGCCGGCGTAAGAAGGCCTAAAAAGAGCATAGCGAGGATATTCACAAAGAGGGCGGAGGGAAGGTTATCGTTGTTGTAGAGGGTGTAGGTGGAGTCTGGTGGGTGGTAGCGCAGGATGAAGCCGACAATTAGACCTAAGAGGGGGGCGGCGAGGGTGAGGGCGAGGGTGGAGAGGCTTTGGCGGATTTTGCGCAGCCCTTCTCGGCGTAGGAAGACGATGAACTGCGCTAAGGGGGGGATAGGGGGGCGGGGCTGAGGCCGGTAGAGTTCAATCTGGGTTTTAGGGGGGACGAAGCGCTGCCAGAAGAGGTGATACCATCTTTCTGGGGGGGTGCGGCGCTTTTCGGTGGGCTGGCCTTTTTCGTCCAGGAGGCGCTGCTGAATGATGTCAAAGAGGGTTTCTGGTTCTACGCGGCGGCAGGAGGGGCATTCTACATTTTCGCTGTCGGCAAAGCCGGCTGCATGTCGGAAGTGTTGGAGAGCGGCGAGGGGGGATCCCCAGAAGATAGGATAGCCGCCTTCGTCTAAGAAGAGGAGGTGGTCCAGTTTTTTGTAGATTTCGGAGGAGGGTTGGTGGAGGGTAAAGAAGACGATACGGCCTTCTCGGGCGAGGCTTTGGAGGGTTTCTACGACTTGGAGGGCGTCGGAGGAGGAGAGGCCGGAGGTGGGTTCATCCACGAAGAGGACGAGGGGTTGGCGCACGAGCTCTAAGGCGATGTTGAGACGTTTGCGTTGGCCGCCGCTGATGGTGGGGTTGAGGGGGCTACCGACGGTAAGGTCCTGGATATGCCACAGGCCGAGGTTGCGCAGAACTTTTTCGGTGGCTTCGGCCGCTTCTCGGTCAGAGGGGTAAGAGAGGCGAGCCGCGTAAAAGACGTTTTCCCAGACGGTCAGCTCCTCAATCAGAAGGTCATCTTGGGGCACATAGCCCAGTAGCCCGCGGATGGCTCGAGGCTGTTTGTGGATATTGATGCCATTGAGATAGACTTTACCTGTGGTGGGTTGGAGCTGGCCGCTCAGCAGGCGTAGAAGCGTACTTTTACCGGCGCCGCTGGGTCCCATGATGCCGACCAGGCAGCCCTGCCACACTTCAAAAGAGAGCGGATGGATAGCGGTTTTCCCGTTCTTAAAGCGATAAGAGAGTTTTTGGACTTCCCACAGGAGGCGGCTTTGGGGTGGAGGGGGACGAAACTGGTCCAGCACTTCCTTATAGGTGAGGGTATAGCCGTAGTTGAGGCGCAGAAGGGCGCCTTCGGGAAATACCCGAATCACATCGCCCCGCAGCCATTGGCCATTGAGGTGAGCCTCTAAATCGCGCCCAATCAGCCGCATCAGAATGAGACTGGCGCTCTCTATGTAAAGAAAGGCCACATACCCCGGCAGATATGGCACGGAAATAAAGTGCGTCGGGGGCTGAGGCTCCTTAGAGCCTACAATGAGAATAGCGGGGGACCGCAGTTGGCGGGGAGATTGGGTGGTGATGTATTCGTAGATGAGGAGTCTTTCTTTGGGGGGGATGTTGAAGGCATCGGCGATTTCTTGGAGGAGGGTTTCTTCGGTGGGGGTGAGGTCTCTGTCGCCATGGGCAAGCTGGATAAGGTACGCATAGAAGAGGTAGCGCTCTAAGAGGCTAAGCTGGTTAGCCAGGTTTCGGATGAGTAGGGTGGGTTGGAGCGTAGCGCCTTGGCGAAGGTAGCTCTGAATACGTTGGAGCGCTTCGTCGGGCTCAGCTCCGATTTGCTGGAGGAGCTCTTTGAGGATGGTTTGTTCTCGGGCTGTGAAACTCCCTTCCAAGGTCAGATAAGCGAGAGTACGCAGGAGCCCATCTAAGATAACAGCCTGCACGGGTGCAAAGTTTAGACAATTGTGGGGGAGAGGTACCGTTCTATTTTGAGGAGGCCGCGGACTTTTTCCAGCTCTTGGATGAGGCTGATGAGATCGTGTTCGGTGTAGACCCACAGTTCTACTACGCCTTGAAAGTAAGTGCCGTGGCCTTCAATGCGGATGGAGCGGATATTTTTTCGTTTTCGGATGGAGATGACTTTGACGATGTCTAGGAGCATGCCGGGGCGGTCTTCGCCTTCTAAGCGGAGAGCGACGAGGAATTGTTTGGTCGGGGTGGGGTTCCAGCGGAGGGGGCGTATTTTGGAGCTGTCTAAGGAGAGGAGTTTTTGGAGGTTGGGGCAGGTGGTGCGATGGATCACGAGGCCGTCTGCGGAGAGGTAGCCCATCACCGCATCAAACGGGATGGGGTAGCAGCAGGAGGCATAGTGGTAGGGTTCGTCGGTTTTGCCGATTTCGGTGGCGCCGCTCAGGATGCCGAGCTTCTCACGCAGTTGGTCTACGATGGAGGTGCTGCCTTGGGAGAGACGTTTGAGGCGGATGAATTCTTGGATTCGGGGGAGGTCTATTTGGTGGGTGCCGAGGCGGTAGAGGAGTTCTTCGAGGGAAGGGATTTTGAGGTACCAGAGCAGTTCGCGGATGATAGGGTCGTCTGGGCGCAGACCCAGGTGTCGGAGGCGCCACTCAAAGATAGCGCGTCCGCGTTCTATGGCCTGTTTGCGCTGTTGTTTGAGATATTCCCGGATTTTCTGGCGGGCTCGGGCGGTTTTGACGATTTTGAGCTGCTCTTCGGTGGGTTCGGCGCGCTCGCTGGTGAGGATTTCTACCTGGTCTGCATTCTGGAGTTCATAACTTAGAAGTACCGGTTTGCTATTGACTTTGGCGGCGATGGCATGGCGACCGATTTCGGAGTGGATTTCGTAGGCGAAATCCAGGGCGGTAGCGCCGTGGGGTAATACTTTGAGCTCCCCCTTGGGGGTGAAGACATACACCTCCTCCTGAGCAATCTCGGGCCTCAGCTCATTAATCAAGTCAATATTAGGCAAGTCTGGATTCTGCAGAAGGCTCCGAATGCGGGCAAGCCATCGCTCCAACGCTTCGTCATAAGGGGAAGGCTGGCCATTTTTCTGGGATTCTTTGTATCGCCAGTGGGCAACTAAGCCGTATTCGGCAGCTTCGTGCATGCGGCGGGAGCGGATTTGGACTTCTACCCATTTACCCTCAGGCCCCATAACCGTGATATGAAGGGCTTCATAGCCCGTGGCTTTGGGCTGACTCAGCCAATCCCGCAGCCGATTGAGATTGGGACGATAAAGCTGCGTTACAATAGAATAGACGCGCCAACATTCGGCCTTTTCCGTTTCGAGGGGCGCATCAATAATGATCCGGACCGCGAAAATATCATACACTTCCTCAAAGGGGATGCCCTGACGTTGCATTTTCTGGTAGATGGAGCTAATAGCTTTGATGCGCCATTCTATTTTGTAGGGGATGCTAAGTTCTTTTTTGAGCCTTTCCTCTATGGGGGCGATAAGTCGGCTAATATAGGCGGCTCGTTCTTTGGCTGTTTCTTGGAGTTTTTGTTTGAGGGTTTCGTAGGTGAGGGGGTCTCGGTACCGCAGGATGAGGTCTTCCATTTCGGTGCGGATATTGTAGAGGCCGAGGCGGTGGGCAATGGGGACGTAGAGGAATTCCGTTTCGGCGAGGATTTTGGCTTGTTTTTCGGGGCGGAGGCTGTGCAGGGTGCGTAGGTTGTGTAGGCGGTCGGCGAGTTTGATGAGGGCGACGCGCACATCGTCAGCCATCGTGAGGAGGATGCGGCGGAAGGTTTCCGCCTGGGTGGAATCCAAGGGGCCTTCTACCCGAGCGATTTTAGTCAGGCCTTCTACGAGGCGGGCGACCGTAGGTCCAAACTGGCTTTGAATGACTTCGATTTCCGTGCCGGTATCTTCTACCACATCATGCAGGAGAGCGGCGGCTATGGCAGAGGCATCGCGCAAACCGATTTCTCGGGTAAGAATCTGCGCTACAGCAAGCGGATGCAAAATGTAGGGTTCACCGCTTTTGCGCCGGGCTCCCTGGTGCTGCTGAAGCGCAAAACGAAAAGCCTTGCGAACCAGAGAACGTTCGCTTTTGGGCTCTAATCCGCAGGAACGCAGAAGACGGCGATACTCCCGAAGGATGCCCTGTTTTTCTTCTTCTGAGAAGGCGACTTCCCAGGTTTTTTCCATGATGTCAAATGTAGGTATTTTAGGCGGGTAAGGGAAGGTGGAAGGAGACTGGCGGTCAGGGAAAGCTTAGGAGGGGCTAGGGGGCGTCTGGCATTTTCTCAGGTTAGAGAGGCCGTGATAGCGAGAGAAGAGAGGAGGAGGGAGGCCCAGCCGTTGTAGGTAAAGAAGGCTCGGTTGATAGCGGGGATGTGGCGGGCTACCCAATGCTGGCGTAGCACAAATAAACTAAAGAGAGCCCACCCTATCCAATAAAGGGGATGCGTGGAGTAAAGGCGCAGACCAGCATAAGCAAGCAGAAAGGTAGCCAAGATATGACACCCTATGGCTATGAGTCGGGCGGGCCATTCGCCAAGGGCAGCTGGAATACTATGAAGCCCAGCCTCCCGATCAAAAGCCATGTCTTGGAGCGCATAAAGAATATCAAACCCCGCCACCCAAAAAAGGACCGCCAGACCAATCAGTATGGACTCCAGGGCAAACGACCCCCTCACAGCGAGGTAGGCCCCAATAGGAGCTAACCCCAGCGCAGCGCCTAGAACGAAATGAGAGAGGGCCGTAAAGCGTTTGGTGTAGGAATAGCCCAAGAGAATAATTAAGGCCACGGGTGCCAGCATAGCACAGAGCGGGCTAAGCATCCAGGCCGCTATCAGAAAAAGCAAAGCCGAGAGGAAGCTGAGCGCTAAGGCTTCTTTGGGACGCACAAGGCCTTGGGGGATTTCGCGACTTTGAGTGCGGGGATTGCGGGCGTCCCAGTCCCGATCTACATACCGGTTAAACGCCATGGCGCTGGTTCGGGCGCTCACGACAGCCACCAGAACCCAAAAGAGTTTCTCCCAGCTAAAGCCAACTTCCGTACTGCCCAAAACATAACCCCATAACGCAAAGGGAAGCGCAAATACCGAATGAGCTAAGACAATGAGGCGATTGTAGGTATGGATTTTGTGCCAGAGCATCCCAAAGTAAAACAAAAGCGGGCGGCTTTTGCCGCCCTAAGGGGATTTTGTGAGGGGGATGAGCTGATGGGGACGGGCTTGCTGCGGAGCGGGAGACGGGATTCGAACCCGCGACCCTCAGCTTGGAAGGCTGATGCTCTACCGGCTGAGCTACTCCCGCAAGTGGGGAGTGGAGGATTCGAACCTCCGTAGGCAAGTGCCACCTGATTTACAGTCAGGCCCGTTTGACCACTCCGGCAACTCCCCGGCGGACCACAAAGGTAAGAAAAAAGCCTGAAACAAGGGCTGGCTCCCACAACCCCGCATCCCTCGCCTCTCCCTTTACACGGGCAGAGCCTCTCTTCTGTAAAGAGCAAAATTAGGTACATCTCGCTACTAACTTCGCTCACACGGAAGTTTGTAGAATTTGTGTATCTGGATTTAGCCTTATATTTGCCCCTGCAGATGCTGCTTGGTATGGGTAAAGGTTATAGACTCCTTCTGGTGTTGGGCGTTATTCAGCTTGCATGGGCGCAGGACCCGCAGTTTTCGCAGTTTTATGCGAATCAGGTCGTATTATCTCCGGCTTTTACGGGGATTGCGGATGGTCCTCGCTTAGCTTTGGCGTATCGGATGCAATGGACGGCCATTCCGGGGTATTATCGCACTTTTGCTGCAGCGTACGATCAGCCCGTCTTTTTTGGACGGGTTCGGAATGGCTTAGGCCTCTCTTTCCTTGCTGATCAAGCAGGCGAAGGTAATCTCACGAAGCTAAATGTCCTGCTCAACTATGCCTTACATATAGAGCTTTCTAAAAATAGTGCGTTGAGTTTGGGTCTCTCTGGGGGTATCATGCAGGCCAGCATAGATTTTTATCGTCTGAGATTCCCCGATCAGATTGATCCTAATGCAGGCTTTGTATTGCCGACCCAGGAGCGAAACTTCTTTGAGAATCGCATCCATGAAGATGTGAATGCCGGAGCTTTGTGGTACAATAAGTATGTATATGTAGGTACTTCGGTCATGCACATTACCCAGCCGCAGCAGCGGTTTTACAATGTCCCCCTTCCCAATCAAGCATCAGCGCGCTTGCCTATTCGGGCCAACTTCTTTGCAGGGGCGCAAATTCCTATTGACCGAAACAAGGAGGGCAAGCAGAGCGTGGGCCCCGCTGTGATGTACCGCATTCAGCAGCCTTTTCAACAGTTAGACTTAGGGCTTTATGTGAATCTGGACCCTATTGTGCTGGGCGTCTGGTATCGCAATCAAGATGCTATCATTGGGTTGGTAGGCATCCAAAAGGGCATGGTTCAAGTGGGGTACTCGTATGATTACACTATCTCATCCCTAACCAATCGCATTTCTGCCGGTTCGCATGAGGTATCGCTGGTGCTCCTCTTTGATAAGGAACGGCGATTCGGAATGCGTCATCGGCGAAACTATCCCTGTCCGCGATTCTAAAAAACTCTATACCTTTGCCTATGCTTATGAAAGCGCGATGGATACCTCTCCTTTTAGGGGTCGGCGTGACTATGGTAGCCCTTTCAGCCTGTGGTGGTAAAGGCGACATTGAGGATCCCGGCTCCACGAGCCGCCTCACGGGTCTCAAGTTTGCCCGCAAAAGTGGCGGAGAAGGCTTCTATGTCAAACGTTATCGGGAAATGGAGCCTGGCCCCGGTTTAGTCTTTATTGAGGGGGGTACTTTCCACATGGGAGGCACCGAAAAAGATTTAGACTACGAGCACAATGCCCGCGTGCGTCAAGTGACGGTGGCCAGCTTTTACATGGACGAAACGGAAGTCCCGAATGTAGAGTATAAGCAGTTTCTGTTTTATGTTCAGAAAGATTCGGGTGACCAAAAAGCTCAGCTCCTTTATCCCGATACGAATGTCTGGTTTCGGGAAATGGCCTACAATGATCCTTATGTGCGGTATTACTTTCAGCATGAGGGCTACCATATGTACCCCGTGGTGGGGGTAAACTGGCATCAGGCTCGGGAGTTTGCCGCCTGGCGTACAGCCATCGTCAATAAGCAGCTACTGGAGAGAGACCCAGAAGCTATTCTCTATCCGGACTATAGGCTCCCGACGGAAGCAGAATGGGAGTACGCGGCGCGGGCCGGCTATGAGCAGGAACTTTATCCGTGGGAAGGGCGTAGCCTCCGAGATATGAAAGGACGTTTCCGGGTCAACTTCAAACGAGGGCGTGGGGATTATGCCGGACGCTCTAATAAAGGTGGCTCCCTCCTATATGAGGGACTCAACGACGCCTACATGATTCCTGCCCCTGTGAAAGCCTTCTATCCTAATGACTTTGGCCTCTATAATATGGCTGGTAATGTAGCGGAATGGACTGAAGATACTTACCGTGTCCTTTCCTACGAAGACGCTGAAGACTTTAATCCGCACCGTCGCCGCGGTCGGGTGGAAAAAGACGCCCTCCAGGATGATGATGATTATTATGCTAAAACCAGCCTCCTATACAGCCCTAAGGCTGCTGCTGCTTCACAGGGTGGGGGCCAGCAAGACCAACAGGCCGCTGCCGGTTCGGCATGGCCCGACCTGGGGGCAGACGCTGCCAAAGTCTATCGCGGAGGCTCCTGGGCTGACATTGCATACTATGTTACCTGTGGCGCCCGACGCTACCTCCATGCCGATTCCAGCTCGGCTACCGTCGGCTTCCGCTGCGCCATGGTCCGAGTCGGCCGTCCCTTCTAAAAAGTACTTCTATCGCCCGGCATCCAGAGGGAGGGCACGCTTAGCAGGCCCTCCCTCTGCTGTTATTACTTTGCCTTATGTGGAAAGGACTTAAAGACTTTTTACTGCGGGGCTCTGCTATAGAGCTCGCTATTGCCGTAGTTATTGGTATAGCCTTTGGGCAAGTGATCAATTCGCTCGTTGGGGATATCCTGATGCCCCTCATCGGACTGGTAATGGCTAAACCAGATTTTTCGGCTCTCATGATCGGCCCTGTAGCCCTAGGGAAGTTCCTCAACGCCGTTGTGAATTTCCTGGTAGTGGGTACGGCCATCTACTTCTTGGTGGTTCTTCCTATGATGCGATTCCAGAAGAAGAAAGAAGCCCCCCCTCCTCCTGCGGAGCCGTCCGAAGAAGTCAAGCTCTTGCGGGCCATCCTGGAAGAGCTCAAGCAGAGGCCTTAGGTGGATCCAAGGTGGAAATAAAGGGAGGCATATAAAGTTGCTGTTTCATTTGAGAAGTTGGGGAATGTTATCTTTGTAGGTATGGACCAGCTCCAATCTCTTTTAGCGCTGCTGGACGACCCCGATCCGGAGGTCCAGGCCGCTGTGGAGAAAGCCTTTCTGGCCTTGGGAGAGGCCGCTATTTCCCACTTAGAGGCCTACTGGTTTGCCACAGAGGACACCTATGTCCAGAAGCGCATTGAACATCTCTTAGAGACTATCACCTTAGAACAGGTCGCCACTATGCTCTACCACTGGCGACAAGACCTTTCCCAGCCTCTCTGGCCTGCCCTCATGGCTGTAGCCCGCCTCCAATATCCCTCTCTCTCCATAGAGAAGTACACCGCTCAGTATAGTCGCCTGGTTCATAAAGCCTGGCTCTCCCTATCCGCTTCTTACGCCCCGATTGATAAGATACTCGGACTCAATCAGTATCTTTTTCAGCAAGAGTCGTTTGCCCCAGAAATTACTCGTCCACGCCATCCGCTGGCGTATTATGTGCATCATCTTTTGGAGACTCGGCGAGGCAATAGCTTCAGTCTGACAGTCCTTTACTACCTTATTGCCAAAGACCTGGAAATAGATGGGTTATCGCTGGTATCCATCCAGGGGCGGTATCTCCTGCGGTATTATGATGGAGACTTGCATTTTTACTTGGACCCGTACCAGAAAGGTATATTTATTCGGGCTGAAGAGCTTAAGGCTCTGTTAAGGCGCCTCTCTTTGCCGAATAATTTGGCGCATTATCCACCGCTTTCGCCGCCTTATGTGATTATTCGGCTGGTGGCGCACTTAGAAAAGGCCTACGAGCAAAGTGGGCAAGAAGGAGCGGCAAGCCTACACAAGCGACTTCGGGAACGGCTACTGGCTCAGTTTTCAGGAGACGGCACCAGCACGGGGGCATAACCCAGGTATGTCGCTGGGGAGATAGGCGGCTGCCATGCTCCTTGGCTTAGTTCTGCGAGGGTCTTCTCGTAGGCTAAGGGGTCTCCCGCTTTTCGGCGCAACGTCTGCGCTGCTTCGGCTGTTACCTCCGGATGCGCTTCCAAATCCGATTGCATACGATCCGCCCGCACCACTATCTGGTCTAATCCCTCTGAAAGCGCCCGCAGCCCTATCAGCCCATAAGCCAGAGCTACCCCTAAGTTCCGTAAAAGAGTGGAATCCGTAAGGTCCCTCTGCAAGCGAGAGACCGGCAGCTTTTCGCTCAGAAACTGCCATAAGCTATTAGAGAGGCGAAGGTTGCCTTCGGCCAGCTCAAATAAGATGGGATTGGACTTGTGGGGCATAGTAGAAGAGCCGATCTGGCCTGTCTTTCGTTCTATGGAGATATAGCCTCGGTGGGCATAGAGCCACAGGTCCTGGGCCAGGTCGATCCAGATGGTTTGGAGGCGGCGCAAGCTATCCCAGCTTTCGGCCCAGCGCTCGTAAGGCAAGACCTGGGTGGTATAGGGGAAACGTTTGAGGCCGAGCTTTTCAGCCAGCGCATCAAAAAACTCTGGCCAAGCAATCTCTGGAAAGGCTAACCGATGGGCATTCAGATTGCCTACGGCTCCACCCATCTTTGCCCAAAAAGGAATAGCGCGCAGCCGTTCTTTTTCGGTTTCGGCCCGAGCTACAAAGACGTACAGCTCTTTCCCGAAAGTCGTAGGCGAAGCCGGCTGCCCATGCGTAAAGCCCAACATCGGCACCTCCCGATAAGCATAGGCCAGCTGGTGGAGCTTCCGCAAAAGAACTTCCAAGGCAGGCAGGTATACTTGGCTAAGGGCCTCCCTCCACATAAGGGCTTGCGCCGGCGTATTCACATCCTGTGAAGTAAGCCCAAAGTGAATAAACGCCAAAACATATTTATGCTCCTCAGGCAAAATAGATTCCCACTTTTCGCGCAGAAAGTACTCTATCGCTTTCACATCGTGGCGGGTCTCTGCTTCTAAGAGGCGCAGCCGCCGAAAGTCCTCTTCTGTGAAATCTTCATAGGCCTTGTGCAGGCGAGGGATGAGACTTTCCGGAAAGCTCTTGAGGGGAGGCAGAGGTAAGCGAATAAGAGCCTCTAAATAGGTTACTTCTACGAGAATACGGTACTTGAAGAAAGCCGCTTCACTCAGATAAGGACGCAGATCGGCCGTGTAGCGCTCATAGCGCTCATCAATGGGAGAGAGGAGGTTTCCACTCATGTAAGGATATCCTCGGAGATCCCTATCATAGAGAAACCCCCATCGTGATAGAGGGTCTGCATGGTGACGTAGCGGGTATAATCGGAGAAGAGCATGACGATAAAGTTGGCGCAGGCGTCAGCTGGGGCGTTGCCGAGGGGGGACATTTTGTCGGCGTAGGTGTACATAGCCTCAAAGCCTGCGATGCCGCTTCCTGCGGTAGTGGGCGTAGGAGATTGCGATACGATATTGACTCGCACGCCCAGCTCTTTTCCGAGCCAGTAGCCGTAGCTTCGGGCAATAGACTCTAAGAGGGCTTTGGCATCCGCCATGTCGCCATATTTCGGAAAGACGCGCTGAGCAGCAATATAACTCAGCGCTACTATGGAGCCGCCCCGAGCAAAGCCTCCTTTCCGTCGCCCTACTTGTAAGAGCTTGTGAAAGGATATGGCCGATACATCCAGAGTTTTTAGGTAAAACTCATAGTCTATCTCAGGATAAGCACGGCCCTTACGAATATTGAGAGACATGCCAACCGAATGTAAAAGAAAGTCTATGGGCCGGCCAAAGTGCGATAAAGCCGCATCGTAAAGCTTTTCAATGTCGGTGATTTGGGTAAGGTCGGCAGGAATAAGGGGGGCTTGCAGCTTCTCGGCAAGGGCTTTGGGAGTGCCGAGCCGCAGGGCTACAGGCGCATTGGTCAGCAGAATCTGCGCCCCTTCCGCATGCGCTTTCTCTGCTACATGCCAGGCAATGGACTTCTCATCCAGCGCACCTGTAATAATACCTACTTTCCCGCTTAGCAAATTATGACTTTGTACGTTCATACGATGGCACTATTATTATCTGGTCCCGATCCGGGTCGTAACTCACCAACCCTTCCCCAGATAAATAACGTAACAGCACCTTAAGGCTCCGATACCGAACATGTTTATCCACAGAGATCCCCAGTTTGTGGAGGACTTTTAGAAACTCTTTTCGGGAAAGGGTTTTTCCAGCCAATTCTCCGGTGAGTTCGGCCCGAAGCTTTTGTTCGTGTTCTGGGCGGAGCGGACTCTTAGGCTTTTTTCGGGGCTGGAGATTCTTTGCCAGAGGGGGGGTGGAGGTAACGTTTTGCGACGTGGCTTCTGCGTGGGAAGCGCTTTTTGAGCGGGGGGAAGCTCCTGATTTTTCCTCGGATGTTTCTGGGGATGAAACTGGGGAGGATACTTCCTTAGCGGGAGATGCCACCACATAATCTCCACTCCATAGATGATGGGCTACATATCCACGCTCTCGGCAGAACTGCACCAAGCCTTCCCATACCGGATTCGTGTCTCCAATGAAGTACAGCTTATGATACTTCCCTTCACGACGCCCCAGCTCATAACAGACCCGCTTCAGGATGTAAAGAAGCGTATCTTCTTCGTAGCGGGGGAGCACGATACTTTTAGCGTTGTAATCCTTGTGAAGTAAGAAAGAGTGCTGGATTTTATTTTTGAAGAAGAACCATATATCCAGGCGCTTTTCTGACTCTAAAAAGCTAAAATCGTAGTGGGCACGAGGGGAGAGGCTCTCGCCATCTATGAGAACCAACGTGCGCCGCTTTCGTTTCTTGGGTTTGTCCATGCTACAAAGGTAGGATAGAAGCAGGCATTTTACCTTTGGGGGGTGTTTCGGCATCCCAACTTCCCTGCTTCATTTTTTATACGGAATAGGGAGCGATTGAGATCCCTTTTGCCTGTAGGAAGTGCGGCGATTCTTTTTGCAGGGGAAGTGTTACCTTCGGAAAATGCCGATGCGCAATACCCTTTTGAGCTCAATCGTTCGTATTATTATTTGACGGGGCTGATGCAGGGTGGGGGGATTTTGTGGCTTTTCCCGGGGGCGCCGCTGCCAGAGCTGGAAGAGGTACTTTTCATTCCTGTATCTACGGCGCATCAGCGCTTATGGGAGGGGTGGTCATATAGCTTAGAGGAGGCGGCGGAGGTAAGTGGGGTACGGGAAATCAAACCTCTCTCGGAGTGGCCGGCCTTTTGGAGGCGGCATTTAGGCCTTATTGAGGCGGTGTATTTAGACTTCAATGAACATGAGCGTCAAACGGCTGGACAACTGCCTACCCCTGCTCATCGCTTCGCCCGAAAGATTGAGCAGGAGCATCCCGCCCATCCCATAAAACGTTTAGCCCCCCTCCTCTACCGCCTGCGCATGAAAAAAAGCCCCGAAGAAATCGCCCGCCTCCAAGAAGCCATCGCCATCACGCAAGAGGCCTATCAGCGCATCTGGCCCCTTTTACAGGACGGCGTGTACGAATATGAGCTGGAGGCCGAAATCCTGTACGTCTTCACCCGTCGTAAGGCTTATCCCGCTTTTCCCAGCATTATTGCAGGGGGGGAAAGGGCATGCGTCCTCCACTACCACTTCAATAGTCAGCCTTTACAAGCGGGAGAGCTTGTGCTCATAGATATGGGGGCTCGGTATGGGTGGTATGCGGCGGACCTTACCCGGACCTTGCCTGTGGGGGAGGTAGATGCCGAGCGGCGTCGGTATCTAGAGTGGGTTTCCGAAGTTCAGCGCTACGCCCAGTCGGTCTTGCGGCCTGGGATCACCCTCCATCAATGGCATAATATCGTAGCAAGCTACATCTACGAAGGCCTCCTCCACTTAGGCCTCCTATCCAAAGAAGACCCCCCCGAGACTTACAAACGCTACTTCCCTCACGGCTTAGGGCACTTCTTAGGTCTGGATGTACATGACGTGGGGTACCGGTATGAGCCCTTAGAGCCGGGCATGGTCGTAACCTGCGAACCCGGCCTGTACATCCCCCAAAAAGGCATTGGCATCCGCATAGAAAATGACCTTCTCGTTACCGAATCGGGCTGTGAGAATCTTAGCGCTTCTCTTCCTGACCTTTTGGGCGTGTAGGGGGTCGGGACGAGAAGTTTTGTACCATCGTTTCCCCTACAGGGTGTGGCGGGATGGAGACACCTTATGGGCAGAAATAGAAGTCAAAAAGGCAGGTGCCATTTATGATATAGCCTTGGAGGTGGGACTGACTGCTGGGTATCCCTGGCGAAACTTGTATCTGATGACCCTGTGGGAGCATCCCGATGGATTTCGCCAGGCCTCTCGTATAGAGTTCGTCTTTCAAGATGAAGCAGGACAGTGGTATACCCGAGATGGACGATTCCACACTTTTTTAGGGCAGGGGGTAAGCTTTGGGAGCATAGGCCGGTATCGGCTCGGCCTCTTGCCGTATGTGCGTTCTGATAGCGTACCAGGTATACGCTTTCTGAGCGTGCGCCTATACAGTCGGCAGTAGGCAGTTATAGATGGCTTGATTTTTGTTATGATAAACACTTATGCTGATTTGGATAATTTTTGGACTTGTAAGCTGGGCTGGGGCTTTGTATAGCACTCCTACGGGCGGCAAAAGCCCTAAGGTGCTTGGTGACACTTCCCCAACAATATATTACGATGCTGCGCGCCATAGCTTAGTAGTAGGGCCTGTGGAGCGGGGGGGAGACCTTTTGGAGGTGCTGAATGTGATTGGACAGCGGGTCGCCGTCTTTACTCTCCAGGAGCCTCCGCAGGAAGGGGGGCGTCTCGTGACTTTAGCTCTCCCGAACCTGCCGCCAGGACTCTACTATGCCCGCTGGCTCCAAAACGGCCAAATATATCAGGTTAGGCGCTTCTCCGTCACCTGATTTGCTAAGCACGCTCAAGCTCAGGTAGGCGCTTTATACCACTTCGGTGCAAAGACTTTCTGAATGTGGGTCAGTGGTATTTTGTGGGGGCGGCGGCCCCCCCCGGCGGGGGGGGGGCGGCCGCCGCCGGGGGGCGGCGGCCCCATGCCCAGGCGGCGGCCAGCCCGCTGGGCTGGCCGCCGCCCAAAACCTCCCTCCATTCACAAAGTTTTTGATTGCAAATGGTATTACTTCTGCTCGCGCCTGCGTGGCTGGTTATCTTTGCCCGCCGTGGGGCGTCGGGCTTTCCTTGCTATTCTGGTAGCTACGCTGGGTTACTTTGTGGATGTGTATGATCTGATATTATTTTCTGTTTTGCGGCAGGCGAGCTTATCTGATTTGGGCTATGGGCCAAAGGAAATAGAAGATTATGGCATTCTCCTTATCAATCTTCAGATGGTAGGGATGCTGGTGGGGGGGCTTTTATGGGGGGTGCTGGGAGATAAGCGTGGGCGGCTTTCCGTGCTGTTTGGGTCTATCATAACTTACTCGGTAGCGAATATCCTGAACGGTTTAGTCGGGAGTGTATATGGGTATGCGATATGGCGGTTTGTGGCGGGGGTAGGTTTGGCTGGGGAGTTAGGGGCGGGGATTACGTTGGTGAGTGAGCTGATGCCGGCCCAAAGCCGCGGGTGGGGGACGACCCTTATCGCGACGGTGGGGATATTAGGGGCGGTGGCGGCCAGTTTAGTGGGTGACCTTTTCCCATGGCGGACCGCGTACTTTATCGGGGGAGGCATGGGTCTTGTCCTGCTTCTTTTACGCGTGGGGGTAGGGGAGTCTATGCTATTTCAAGCGCTTTTAGAAAAGCCGAACTTACGAATGGGCGACTTTGGGTTGATCTTTCAAAGCCGAGAGCGTTTTTGGCGCTATGTGTGGCCCATTTTAGCGGGCGTACCAATCTGGTATGTCGTGGGGATACTGGTAACTTTCTCGCCGGAGCTTTTCGCTGGGCGGGTAGAGGGAACGGTACGGGCAGGGCAGAGTATCTTGTATGCCTATATTGGGCTGGCTGTGGGGGACTTAGTAGCGGGGGTTCTGAGTCAGGTCTGGCGCAGCCGCATACGTCCTGTCCTGCTATGGCTTTCCATAGGCGGCACCTTAGCTATCCTTTACAATATCCTTCCCCTTAGCAGGCCAGAGGCCGTGTATGCTTTTGATGTGGGATTGGGTTTCTTTTCGGGGTATTGGGCGGTGCTTCTGACGGGAGCAGCAGAACAGTTCGGGACTAATATCCGAGCTACGGTAGCTACCAGCATCCCTAACTGGATTCGCGGCTCGCTCGTGCTATCCACCCTTTTGTGGGAGGCCTTCAAGGATGGCTTAGGCCTAGCCGGGCATCATGCCGCCCTTCTGACCGGGCTAATCGTCTACAGCGTAGCGCTCCTATCGGCTCGGCGCCTGCGAGAAACCTACGGAGCCTCCCTTGACTTCGTAGAAACTTAGCATAGAATAGCATAACCAGACCACCAGCCACTTTTCAGGAAGAAATTTTCCTACCTTCACATATATGACGTTTCGGAGCCTTGCAGGTACTCTCGTGCTGGGGCTATGCGCTGTAACCTGGGCAACTCATTATTTGGGCGGTGATCTCACCTATGAGTGCGTAGGACGATCCGGAAACACCACCCGCTATCGCCTCCGATTTACCCTCTACAGAGACTGCAAAGGCATTGATGCTCTCCCTTCGATTACAGTTTATTACCGCTCCAACCAATGTAATGTTAATAGCTCCATTACCTTGAATTCCATTGGGGGTAGCGGCACGGATATTACGCCTCTTATAGCCTGTTCGGGTTATATTTCCTCATGCCCCAGCAGTGCAAATAATAACTATGGGATCCAACGTTGGATATATGAAGGCACAGTCTCTTTACCGGCAGGATGCGGAACGGACTGGGTCTTCTATACTGACGAATGCTGCCGCTCCAATAGTATTGATAACCTTCAGAACCCGGGTGGTACGGGCTCTGCCTTTTATGCGCTTTTAGACAATACCGTCTTGCCCTGTAATAGTTCTCCGCGGTTTACGAACTTACCTCAGATGTTTAACTGCGTGAATCAGCCCGTGCTTCTCAACTTAGGAGTCGTGGACCCTGATGGGGATAGTTTGGTGATAGAGCTTACTAACTGCCGAAGGGATGGGGCTGGTGCTCCCAATACTTCGGTTACTTATAGCCCGCCCTATAGTGGAACGAATCCATTTCCGACTTTCTCGGGCATATTGATTCAATCCAATGGGCTATTTAGCTATATTCCCTCTGCGCTTATTCGGGCGGTGTTTTGTTATCGGGTGCGGGAATTTCGGAATGGCGTTCAGATTGGAGAAACTTTTCAGGATGTGTACTTGATAATTCAAAACTGCACCAGTCCCCCTCCCCAAGCTACAGGAAGCTCTACTGCTCAGCCGAATTCGGTGGCTTATGATGAGAGTAACCCCAATACCTTTACATTTCAGGCTCCGGTTTGTCCGCTGGGAGAAGGTCAGCAGTTTTGTCTCAACCTTAGCTACATTGATAATGTCAATCCCAGCCCCGCTAATCAGCTTCAAGCGACGGTTATTCAGCTACCGCCGAGAGCTACCGCTACTATTACTGGAAATAACACAAATAATGTGCAGGTTCAAATATGTTGGACGCCTACGGCTGCGGATATAGGGAATTATACGGCTTTGGTGTCTGTTTCTAATAATGCTTGTCCGATTCGGGGTCGGCGGGATTATACTTATGTGTTTCGGGCGCGGCTGGGTATTCAGAAGGATAATCAGATTGCGGTGATTCGGGGGCCTGGGGATACGGTGCTGGTGCGGGACACGCTGGTGTGTCGTGGGACGCGGCTGCGGCTGTATTTGACGGCGCGGGACTCGGTGCCAGCCAGTGATATTACTTCGGTCAGCTGGACAGCGACTGGTGGGGCTACCCCCCCTCCCTCCTTCCCGCCTAATCCGCTTTCCCAGGCTATCTCGCCGACTATTACCGTGACGCAGACGGCTTCCTATGTGGCTACAGTCACGTATAGGGGCGGATGTGTGGATAGGGACACAATTACGATTCGCATGCAGACGCCGGATACCTTGCGTATCACGCCTAATCCTGCGGCTGTATGCGTAGGAGATACGATCAACCTTAGCGTTACTTCTGCTCTGGGCCTTCCGGTGAGCTGGTACATAGGGGCTCCTCTAGGGACGTTTCTGGGAAGCGGCTCAACGTTTGCCTATCCTGCCAGCGCCCCTCCCGGGCAGGTGAAACTATATGCCGTATCTCGGGATACCTTGGGATGTGTTTATGTGGATAGTGTAGTCATAGATGTTCAGTTTGGCCCCTCTTTCAGTGCGGTGTCCACGCCGGCTACCTGCCGCGGCCAGAATAACGGCTCCATCACCATCACGCCGAGCGCAGGAGGCACTTATAATTACTTCTTATACGATGCGGTAGGGGCTCTTTTGGCGGGTCCTGTGCCTAGTGGGCAGTTTGCTAACTTAGCCCCCGGGCAGTATATCGTTGCTGTACAAGGCCCTCTTCCTTCTGTATGCACAAGTTATGATACGCTCGTTGTGAGTCAGGGTGATAGTGTGAGGGTGGAGCTTTTAGGGGATAGTGTGCGGTACGGCTGTCCTCCGTATGCTGTGAGCTTTCAGGCGGTGGGCAGCACTACGCTCAATGCGCCTTTGAGCTATATTTGGAACTTTGGCAATGGGAATACGCAGACGACGAGCTCGGGAACGGCCAGCCAGACCTATACGGCGCCCGGCATATATGTGGTGGTGGTGCAAGCTGTAACGCCCCAAGGGTGCTTTGCTACCGATACCGTCATAGTGAATACGCTCAATCCCTTAGGGCTCACCGCCCAGCCAGCGCCCGTATGTAAGGGAGCGACCAGTGGAAGTATAACAGTAACCTTAGCTGGGAACCCTCAGCCCCCTATAAGCTATAGTGCATTTCCGATTGTCCCGGGATCAGGGCCTACCTTCGGACCCCAAAGTAGTCCTACCTTCACCGGCATACCGGTGGGGGTGCCCTATGAGTTTATCGGTCAAGATAATTTAGGGTGCCAGGGACGAGACACAGTTACTCTCCAAGTAACAGACAGCGTAGAGATTACGAGGCTGGATAACGGATTTATTCCGGACTGTTATCCCGTAGCGGTGACGCTCACGGCGGAGGCGAAAGGCAGTGGAAGGTTCACCTATTATTGGGACTTTGGGAATGGAGGGCGAGATACGACGCGGGTTCCGTCGACAACTGCTCTGTATAGCGCTCAAGGCAATTACACTGTGACCCTTATAGTTGTAAATACAGCGGGATGCCGAGACACGGCAACTCTTGGGATTTTTGTTCCAGCCACGGGCGAGCGCATAGATGCGCAAATCGTGTCGGCAGGGCCAGTCTTGGCAGGATGTGCGCCGCTAACGGTAAACTTTGAGGGGACAGGTACCAGCAGCGTAGGTAATCCGCTAACCTTCTCGTGGAATTTCCGGGATGGTACCACGGCCAGTGGTGCCCAAGCTACCCATACCTTCACACGACCAGGGCGGTATAATGTGATATTCTACGCCCGAAGTTCGCCTCAGTGTTACGATACGGCGCAGGTGCTGGTGTATGTAGATGGGCAGCCCCAAGCTCGGATTATAGCTCCCCCTCAGCCCAGCCGTATTGGGTATTACATTGCCTCGCCGATTACTTTCAAGGCTGCATCTGGGCCGTATAATGTGCGTTTCTTTTGGCGGGCGGATAGTCAGGCCGCTGGCACCGGTCCTACTTACACGATTAGCTACCTGCAAAAAGGAACTTACTGTGTCTATCTCACCGTAGAAAGTCAGTTAGGTTGTGTAGATACTGCCGTGTACTGCTTTGACGTGGGTGGGTATGTTCTGCTTATTCCGAGCGCTTTTACACCGAATGGAGATGGAGTGAATGATCTTTTTCTGGTGGTGGGTTATGGAATGGAATATATTGAGCTGACGATATACGACCGATGGGGTGTGCAGGTGTATACGGGGCGAGGAGCGGAGCGGGTTGAATGGGATGGGACGAAGGGCGGCAGTCCGCTTCCAGAGGGGACTTACGTGTATTTGGTGCGGTATAAGCCGGTAGATAAGGAGGAGGTAGAGTATCGTACAGGCACGGTAACCTTGCTCAAGTAAAAAGCGCTATGTTTGTGGTATGGAGAATGCATCCAAGGCGGCGTTGGTTGAGGCCCAAGTAGAGGATCGGATTGGCTACATGACATTAAATCGGCCGGAGCGGCGCAATGCTTTGAGTTATGCCCTGGTGAGTCAGCTAAAGGAAGCCTTTTTGGCCTGGCAAGGGGACCCTGCGGTTCGGGTGGTCGTTTTGCGTGCTAAGGGCCCTGTATTTTGTTCGGGTGCGGATATTGAGTACTTGCAGAAGCTGCAAGACTATACGTTGCAAGAGAATTTAGCGGACTCCCTTCACTTGATGGAGCTTTATTTGATGATGTATCGGTATCCTAAGCCGATTATTGCGCAGGTGGAGGGGCCTGCTTTGGCGGGTGGGGCGGGACTGGTGACGGTTTGTGATTTGGTGGTAGCGACCCCGCAGGCGACGATTGGGTATCCGGAGGCGCGGATAGGTTTTTTGCCGGCCATGGTAACTTACTTTCTTTTACGGCGGGTAGGTGAAGGGTGGGCACGCCAGCTTTTGATTACGGCTGAACCCATTGGGGCTGAAGAGGCGCATCGCATGGGCCTTTTTAACTATGTGGTTTCGGCTGAGGAGGTGGCTAATTTCACGAGAGAGCTAGCGATGCGCTTGGTGACGCAGACTTCGCCTACCTCGCAGGAGTTTATTCGGAAGCTGATAGCGGACTTGCAGGATATGCCTTTGAAGGAGGGTTTAGAGTTTGCGGCGAAGATGAATGCGCATGCGCGGGCGACGGAGGACTTTCGGCGGGGGATAGCCGCCTTTTTGAAGAAGGAGAAGATCAGCTGGTGAAGGTTGCGGCGGCCGTCTGAGGTGGTTTTGCAGGCGATATGGGCGCGGCGCTTGTATCGGCCGGCCTTGCGGACGACGGAGGGTGAGGTGGTGGAAGTGTTGCATCCTGGGGAGCCCCAGGGAGGCGAGGGAGGGCCAGACTTTCGGGCGGCGCGATTGAGAGTGGGGGGACTTTTGTGGATAGGCGATGTAGAGGTGGATGTGGAGCCCCAAGGCTGGTACTCCCATGGTCATCATGAGAATCCGGCTTTCGGGCAGGTTGTGGTGCAAGTGGTATGGGAAGCGGTGGGTAACTATGAGGTTCGGGACTGGAGGGGGCGATTAGTGCCTGTGGTGCCGCTGGCTTCCTGCGTGGCTGAAGGGGTTCGTCAGCGTTTAGACCGGGCGCATGCGCCTATTCCCTGCGCGGCTTTAGCCAAGGAAGTTCCTGAGGCCATCTGGGAGGCGCTCTACGAGGCAGAAGGGGAAGCTCGTCTAAGAAGCCGCCATCGACACTACCGCACGCTGGAAGACTTGTACCAGGCTTTTTGGGAGGCGCTTCTGTATGGGTTTGGGCTGCCGACTTTGGGGGAGGCGTTTCAGAATCTGGCTCGGGCTGTTCCTTTGTCGCTGGTGCTCCGGTATCAAGGAGAGGGGCTTAGTATGGAGGCTCTTTTGCTGGGGATGGCAGGCCTATTAGAGGGGCAGACAGCTAAGGAGCACCCGTATGAGGGAGAGCTATTGGAGCGGTGGTCTTATTTGCGGGCTAAGCATGGGCTTCATCCGCTTTCCATTCGGTGGGCTCGTTATCGGCCAGCGGCTTCCCCCTCTATTCGGTTGTCTATGGTGGTACAGCTGATTTTGCAGTATCCGGACTTGGCTACGCTTATTGGGCAGCCCCCCGAAGCCCTTCCTCTGCCTTCGCCTTACTGGCAGCGGCACTGGGCCTGGCAAAAACCCTTGCCTACCCCCTTCAGACGACCATCGGCCTTCCTTTTGCAAAACCTGCGCATCAACGCTTTATATCCCTTTGCGATTTACTATTATCGGCTTTTGGGGCAGGTAGAACGGGCCCTGGAATACGTAGATCGGCTGCGGGCGCTTCCGCCTGAGAATCATCGGATTTCTCGGTTGTATGGTCAATGGGCTTACCCGGCTAAGAATGCTTGGCAGACGCAGGGGCAGATTCACCTTTGGCGGGAGCGATGTAGTCAAAAGGCGTGTCTTACCTGCCCTGTGGGTTTGTATCTTCGTAAGCATGGTTAGGTTGGGAGGGATGCTCTTAGGGATACTTTGGGGGCAGGTGGCGGCCGTAGATACGGTGTATGGATTGGTAGGCCTTTCCTTGGAGATGGATAAGCGGGCTTTTTCGCCTGCATCGCTGATTCCGAAGGGGACTTTTCAACGGAAGACCTGGTATCGGTGGGCTGTAGATACGGCGTGGCAGGGCATATCCTTAGGGGAGATACATCTGGCTTTTTATCGGGATAAGCTGCATACGATTGAGGTGAAGCTTTTTCGTTCTGAGGATGCGGAGGCGCTTTTGGTATTATTGGAGGCGTATTTAGGGCGGGGGAAACAAGAGGGATATGCGCCTCGGTATCGGTGGAGTGGGCAGCGGGCGATAGTGGTGTATGATCGGAATATTTTGACTGGGGTGACGACGGTTCGGGCGGAGAGTCTGGTTTTACAGCGGCAGTTGGAGCGGGATGTGTATCGGGAGTATCAAGGTCGGTAGGGTATGGGTGGGGTGCGTCGCATAGCGATTTTGGGGCGTTGGACGCGGCGTATTCGGTTGGAGGCTTTGGAGGGGTGGCGAAGTTTCTTAATGGGGCGAGAGGTGGAGGTGTGGGTAGAGGAGCCATTTGAGCTGGCGTGGCAGGAGGCGGCGGGTACCTCACTGGGGTGGTTGGTTTTTCGGCAAGGGGAGGAGGTGGCGCAAGTAGATGCGGCGATTGTGATTGGGGGCGATGGGGCGTTTTTGGATGCGGCTCGGATAGTGGCTCCCTACGAGGTGCCTTTGCTAGGCGTACATGCCGGGCGGTTGGGATTCCTTACGCCTGTGCCGCAAGAGGCCCTTATTCCTGCGACAGAAGCGCTTCTCTTGGGGCGCTACACGATCGGGATGCGCTCGCTTATTGCTGTGGCATCCGAGGAGTTTTTTTGGAGTCCCCAGGAAAACTTTGCCCTCAATGAAGTAACTTTCTCCAAGGCCATCACTAGTGAAATGGTGCTGATTGAAGTGTATCTGAATGGAGAGTGGATGAATACTTACTGGGCAGATGGGTTGATTGTAGCTACGCCGACGGGCTCTACGGCGTACTCGTTAGCTTGTGGGGGGCCGATTGTAACGCCTACCTGTGAGGTGTTTATTCTCACGCCGATGGCTCCTCATGCGCTTACGGTGCGCCCGCTGGTGATTCCCAATGATGGGGTGCTTACCGTGGTTTGTCGGGCTCGGTCGGAGCAGATTTTGGTGGCCTTAGATGGGCGATATGTGCTGGCTCCTCAGGGCACGGCCTTTGCTTTGCGGAAAGCCGATTTTCCCCTTCGGATAATACAGCTTTCGGGATATAGTTACTTTCAGACGCTTCGGGATAGACTGGTTTGGGGATTAGACCGGCGAGAGTACTGAGGGCGGGGCGGTCTTGAGATTTTGGAGGGGGTAGCTGCTTTATGGTGCTTTCCTGTTGTCAGAAGGGAGGGTAAATAAAAAAGTCTAACGGAGTGAGAGTTTAGGTGTGCGCTGTCCAACTCGGTATTCTGAGAGCTGGGCGGGTGTTTTTTTTGTGGGGTAGCTTTGGTGGGTTGCGC
>Ga0308391_1000059_pt1 | contig 38892 bp, 29 predicted proteins | sample Hotspr20Samplet1_FD_202363 | JGI IMG/M metagenome (GOLD analysis project Ga0308391, IMG submission 202363) | Hot spring phototrophic mat microbial communities from Octopus Spring, Yellowstone National Park, Wyoming, United States - 20050623_t1 ... | reverse complement strand
TTGCGGATGCCGCCGCCCACCACCGAGTTGATGTTGACGTGAAACTCGGCATGCTTGGCCAGAAGTTGGAGCCGATAGTCGAGCGTCTTGAGACTCTTCTTGGAGACGTCGTCCGGCTCGACGTTGTCGATGGAGATTTGCAGGTGGTCCAGACCCGCCCGGTTCAGCCGCTCGATCCGCTCGGCGTTCAGCAGGAAGCCGTTGGTGATCAGTCCCGCGATCATTCCCCGCCGGCGAATCCGGCGGATGATGTCGTCCAGCTCGGGATGCAAGAGCGGCTCGCCGCCGCTGATGGTGATGACGGAGGTGCCCAGCTCGGCCAGCCGGTCCACCCGTCGGAGCATGGTCTCTAGCGGCACCGGCTTGGAAAACGCGTCATACTCGTTGCAATATTTGCAAGCCAGGTTGCAGCGCCGAATCGGGATCAGGTGGGCCAGGATGGGGTGGTCGGTATCGAGCAGGCCCCAGGCGATCATCCGCAGTTCGCGGAGGCGGCGCCAGACGGCAAGCCACTTGCGGCGCAGTCGTTTCCGGGTTCCCAGCATGTGATTGTTTCTATTGGAGCATGAGGCCGTCGGCGCAATCGAGGGTTTGCTGTCGAGAGGCGCAAAATCCTAGCTGAGCGGCAAGAAAAGGCGGCCGTTGTGCTTGCTGGGGCGGACGGCTATCTGGGTTTCGGAGGAGAGGCGCCGGCGGGCTGCTCGCCCACGGCTTCGCCGTAGATGATCTTCACATCGCTCTTGAACTGCTTGTAATCCTCGTACCTGACGACCATCTTGATCGGCTGCGGCCCCGTTTGAAACATCAGCACGTCGTCGGCGACGGTATAGACGGGGAACCAGTACTTGCCGTCGATCTGCTGCCGGTAGGTCTCGAACTTGGGGAACTGATTGTCGTAGTTCTTGCGCAGCAGGCCGACGCCGCGGCCGTAGGTCTTGACGATTTGCAGGTCCTGGTCATCCACCCAGACGATGCCGGCGAAGTACCGCTCACCCTTGAGCATCTGTTTCGGCTTGACGGCAAAGACGTAGCAGGAGATCTCGTCGACGGTCTGGCGGCCCAGGTAGCGAACGTGATATTTCGGCAGGTCCTTTGTGGTCAACACGAAAGGCTGGACGTTGCGCAGATCTTGCTCGTCCTCCGGCGTCAACTGGATGCGCTGAAGCGTCGGCACCGGCGCGTGCACCACCCGCTCGGTGCGCTTGCCCTCGGGACTGAAAATGATGTCGGAGATGACCTCGAAGCGCCCGCGCACGCGTTTGGATTCGTCTAGCTCCTGGATCCGCACGGTCTGCCGGTAGGTGTAGTTCTCGCGCGCCCGGGCGAATTCGGCCTCCTTGGCCGCAAACGCCTGGATGATCTCTTCGATCCGGGCCTCGGACGGCTCGGTTCGGTCGGCCGCCGGCGCCAGTGGCGCCAGAAACAACAGGGCCGTAGACAGCAACCGCATGGGGTCTCCCTCTCTTCTCAATTATGGATGAGCCGGCGACGCCGCCCCTTGCCTCAGGACCGGGGTTCCGGGCGCGGCTTGAACGAGAAGTAGCCCGTCACGTTCTCCCACAGCAGGCGCGGAAAGCTCTTGTCCAAATAAGAGCGGATCGAGACGTAGCAGTCCCCGCACGTGTTGGTGCGGCTGAGCTCCTCGATCATGCGCCGCCTCTCGCCTAACGGATAGCGCTTGAACTGCATCGAGCAGGGCTGGAGCTGCCCGTCGGCGGTCACCACCAGAAATCGCAGGCCGGCGCTGCACCCGGGCGCACACCGATTCTCGAAGTACCGCCGCGTCTCATCGAGGGTCGAGGTCGAGTTCACGATCCAATTGGTCTCGTCGCGCCGGGCCTCGATCCGGTCGAGCTCGCGGTTGAGCAGCTCGATCTCGTCGGGCCCGTTCAGGAAGAAGTCCCGGCAGCCGGTGCGGCGCGGCGTGTAGGCGCTGTAGCAGATGTTGACGCCCCAGGCGCGGGCCAGATCGGCCATGCGGTTGATCTCGGCCACGTTGGCGCTGGTGATGCAGGAGTTGAGCACGATATCGTCCCGGCCGAGGGCGGCCAGCCGCGGCACGAGAGCGCTCAGATGATCGAAGAGGCCCGGGTAGCCGCGGAAGTCGTCGTGCCGCCGGTCGGGAAAGTCGAGGCTGACGGAAAACTGATCGATGCCCGCCTCGGCAAGCTCGACGTACTTCTGCTCGGTCATCTCGGTCCAGTTGGACACCAGAATGGTATAGGGCAGACCCGAGGGCTCCTTGATATTGCGGACGATGTCGAGGATGTCGGGTCGCAGCAGGGGCTCGCCGCCCGAGACCTGCACGACGCAGGGCTTGAGCGCGTCGACGTAGCGGCGATAGTCGGCGGGTTTGAGGTTGCCGGAGTCGTCGCGGGGTCCGCCGTGATCGCAGTGCTTGCAATGGCAGGTGCAGGAATCGGTGACCTCGAAGGAGACGACGATGGGCCGCTCGAGCAGCCAGTTTAGCGAGCCGCGCCCGATAATCCGCAGCGATTCGACCGGAGGCACCTTCCGCATACGCAACTGTGCAACTGGGGACAGTATACTCAATCCCCAATTTGGCCGCCTCCCGACGCCGGCTCGCCGCGAACCTCGATCAGACGCGCCTCGTCCGGCAGCCGGTGCAGGCGCACCTCCAGCCGCTCGCTCGGCCAAAGCTCGGGGAACTTCTCACCCCATTCCACCAACACCACCGCCTCCCGCTCGAGCAGCTCTTCGAGTCCGAGCGCGAAGGCTTCGGCCGCGCTTTCCAGCCGATACAGGTCGACGTGGTAGACGCGCACCGGCTCGCCGTACTCATGGATCAGCGTGAAGGTGGGGCTGGAGACCTCCTCCGGTTCGGCCGCGCCCAGCCCTTGGACGATCCCTTTGGCCAGCGTCGTCTTGCCTGCGCCGAGCTCGCCGATGAGCAGCACCAGCGTGCCGGGCCGCAGCCGCCGACCGAGCTCCACGCCCGCGGCGATGGTTTCCTCCTCAGAGCCGCTGCGGATCATGCCGGCAGGCCTCGACGGCTTCGGGAAGGAACCGGAGCAGGTCGGTGGCGACAAGATACTGCTCGCCGAAGCGGGCCGCGCCGATCTCGCCGGCCAGACCGTGCAGGTAGACTGCGGCCAGCACCGACGCCTCGATCTCGCCCGGAAACTGAGCGAGAAGCCCCGCCAACAGGCCGGTGAGAATGTCGCCCGTGCCTCCGCTGGCGAGCGCCGGCGTTCCCGTCGGATTGATCCAAACGCGGCCGTCGGGGGCGGCCGCCAGCGTCCGCTGGCCCTTGAGCACGACCCAGACGCCCCGCGTGGTGGCGAAGTTGCGCGCCACGCCCACGCGATCCTTGAGCACGGCTTCGTTGCTCAAGCCGGCCAGCCGCGCCATTTCGCCCGGATGCGGCGTCAACACCAGCGCCGGCCGCCCGCGAAACTCCGTCCCGGCCAGGCAGTTCAGCCCATCGGCGTCGATCACCATGGGGACCTCAAAGTCGGCCACCACCTTGCGCACGAAGGCCGCCGTCTCAAAGTGCGTGCCGATGCCCGGCCCGAGCGCGAAGACCGTCTTGCGCCCCGCGACGGCTTCGAAGCGGCCGTAATCGAAGGCGCGCAGCGAGATCTCGCCCGTATCGGTTTCCGCCAGCGGCTCGTGCATCAGTTCGGCTGCGTGCGCCGCAATCGAACCCACGGCCGAGGCCGCCGAGGCCACTGTGACCAGGCCCGCCCCGGCCCTCAGGGCGGCCAGGCCCGCCATGGCCGCTGCGCCCGGCTTCGAGCGCGAGCCGCCGATCACCAGGACGTGGCCGAAGCTCCCCTTGTGCGCCCCCCGGGGCCGCGGGGCGAACAGATGCCGGAAACGGTCCGGCCCACTCAAGGCCAGATAGATCTCCGGATCGCTCTCGTAGAGCTCGGCAGGCGAGCCGATGGCGCCGACGCGCAGCTCGCCGACGTAGTCGCAGGCCGGCGGCAACACCTGGCCCACCTTGGGCGCCGTGAAGGTGACGGTGTAGTGGGCGCGGACCGCTTCGCCTAACAGCTCGCCCGTGTCGCTCCCCAGCCCCGAGGGGATGTCCACCGCCACAACCTTGGCCAGCGGGAAGCCCGTGTTGATTTCCCGGATCAGCTCGACCATCTGGCCGCGCGCCGGCCCGGTGAGCCCCGTGCCAAGCAGCGCGTCCACGACAACCGTTGCCGCGCGCATCTCGGCCGTAATGGCGTCGAAGACCGGACAACCGCAAGCGGCCAGCATACGAAAGTTCGCCTCCGCGTCGCCTCGGAGCTCCTCCGGACGGCCGGCCAGGACAACCCACAACGCCTTCGGCCGCAGCCGCGTGAAGAGCTGGCGCGCCACTACGAAGCCGTCGCCGCCGTTGTTGCCCTTGCCGCAGAGCACCAGGATCCGTTGCGCGGCGATCGGCGAGAACTTCTCCGCCAGCAGCTCGACCACGCGATGCCCCGCGTTCTCCATGAGGATGAGCCCGGGGATGCCGAGCTTGATCGTGCGCTCGTCAACGGCGCGCATTTGAGCGGCGGTCAAAACCTTCATCGCGTCGATTCGGGCGGCGGGAGCCCGAGCTCCGCCAGTTCCCCATTATCCACGGCCGCCGGTTAGACCCGCCGGGCCACGAGCAGCGTCAGATCGTCCTGGAGCTCGGGCGTGCGCGTCCACTCCTCGACCGCCTCCACCACGGCCGCTAAGACGCGTTCCGTCGGACGATGTGCATGACGCAGCAGGACCTCGATCAACCGCCGCTCGCCGAACAGTTCCCCGTACTCGTTTTCCGTCTCGGTCACCCCGTCGGTGTAGCAGACCAGCAGGTCGCCCGGCTCGAGCAGCAGGCGGCTTTCGCCGTAACGCGCCGCCGGAAACGCGCCCACCACCATCCCGTTGACCTCGAGCGTGATCACGCGGCCCCGGCGCACCACAAGCGGCGGCAGGTGGCCTGCGTTGGTGTAGGTCAGCACGCCACTGGCATCTTCATAGAGGCCGAAGTAGAACGTGGCGTACTTTTCCGGGGCCGTGTCGACGAACAGTTGGCGGTTGAGCTCGGTGACCAGCCGCGAGGTCGACAGCGCGTGCGAGCCGCCCGCGGCCTGCTCCAGGTAGGCCCGCACGTGCGTGCGCAGCGCCGCCTGCAAGGTCGCCATCAACAGCGCCGCCGAGATTCCCTTGCCGGCCACGTCGCCCACGGCCAGCACGGCCGAGGAGTCCCCGAGCGCCTGGTAGTCGTAGTAGTCGCCGGAAACCATGCGAGCCGGTCGGCACTGGGCAACGAGCTCGAGCGTACGCAACCGCGGCACGTTCCGCGGATAGAGCTGGCGTTGCACCTCGCGTGCGATCTCGAGTTCGGCCTGCATGCGCTCCTTCTCTTTGGCCACCTCGAGCAGTCGCTCCAGATACTCCGCCATCCGGTTGAACGACTCGCTGACGGTCGCCATCTGATCCCGGCCGCGCACCTCGATGCGGTGCGAGAACTCGCCCCGGCGGATGCGCTCGGTGCCTTCGTACAGCGCTTCGAAAGCGCTGGTAATGGTTCGCGTGATCGACACGCCGATGTAGAGCGAGATGACCTCAATCGTCAGAAAGGCGCCGGCAATCAGGTAGAGCCAGTACAACAGGTTGGCGCCCTGGGCTTGCGGCCGGGCGACGACGTCGAGGACGGTGGAGGGCCGGAAGCGCACGGCGAGCAATCCGCTGGCGCTCTCCTGCGGCGATTCCCAGGCGGCGACCGGAATCGGCACACCCCACGTGAGGGCCACGTCCAGGCGGTGGCGCGGCGGTGCGAGCACGGCCCGTCGAGTGGGCGCCGAGGGCCCGGCGCTATGCAGTCGCATCGGAACCGTGTCCTCGCCGAGATCCACGATCACCACCTCGCCAATGCCCGGCGCCAGCGATGAGAGAAACGTTCGCGTCAGCGGCGCCAGCAGTGTGACCTCCCGACCGCCGGCCGCCGAGCGCGCCCACAGATACAGATAGCCCCGACGCACCACCGCGCCGCGGCCGAACGCGTGACCGTCCGGAGGCGCCTCCAAATCCTCGGGCCGGCGGAAGGTGATCGCCGCGGCTTCGCGCATCAGCACGCCCAGCTCGGGGGCGCCCTCGCCGAACAGCGTCCGCGTCCTCTCCCAGGCCCGCCCGCGCTCCCGGGCCGGCAGCCGCACAAAGCCGGCCGCAGCGGACTCGAGCTGCTCGAGCCGCCGCTCGTAGCCGGCGCTCACCAGGTAGACGGCAATCTGGGCTGTCAGGAAGATGCCGCCCAGGTAGGCGAAGACGGCGATCAACAGCGTGGGAACGACGGCGATAAACACGTAGGCGACCAGAAGGCGGTTGCGCAAACGCCAGATCGCCTTCCGAATTCCGCGCCGAAGCCACTTCAAGCTGACCCAGGCGCCCGCCGCCGCCAGGGCGAGATCGAGCGCCAGGCGAACGGCGGGGGCGACTTCGAGCAGTCCCGAAACCGCCCAGGCGACCAGCGCGACGAGGAAGGCCTTCTCGGCGTAACCCAACCATCCGGCGATGGCGGGCAAGCGCGGCCTTCGGCCCATCTGCGGCTCAGACCCGCGAGCGGGCGATCGCGGGCGTTTCCTCCTCCGGAGCCCCGGGGGCGCCCGTCACTTCGAGATAGTAACGCGTCAGCCCGTCCTTGAGGATCAAGAAGGCGGTCTCGGGGTCGTCGGCCCACTCAAACAGGTGCAGATCCTCCGGGCTGATCATTCCGTAGCGCACCAGCGCGTCGAAGTTGATGATCTCTTTCCAAAAGGCGCTGCCATAAAGCAGCAGCACCATCTTTTTTTCGATCTTGTGCGTCTGCACGAGCGTGAGCAGTTCGAACAGCTCGTCCATGGTGCCGAAGCCCCCGGGAAAGACCACCAGCGCCTTGGCCAGATAGGCGAACCAGAACTTGCGCATGAAAAAATAGCGGAAGTTGAAGCACAGCTCCGGCGTGACGTAGGGGTTCGGAGCTTGCTCGAGCGGCAAGCCGATATTGAGCCCGATGGTCTTAGAGCCGGCCTCGGCGGCGCCGCGGTTGGCCGCCTCCATGATACCCGGCCCGCCGCCCGTGCAGATGACGAAGCGGCGTTTTGCGTTCACCAGCGAATCGGACCACTCCGCCAGCATCCGCGCCAGTTGCCGCGCCTCCTGATAGTAGCGGGCGAGCGGCCCGTCCTCGGTAATGCGGGCCGAGCCGAAAAAGACGATGGTGTCGTGAACGCGCTCGCGCTCGAACTCCGCGTGCGGGTGGAGGAACTCCGCCAGAATGCGGATGGGCCGGCCTTCCCGGCGCTCGAGAAAGGCGAGGTTCTTATAGGGCACGGGCGGCGTTTCCACTTTCGGTCGGTTCAGCTCACTCATGAGAACTCCCCTGCGAACGGATCTTCTGTTCAAGTAGTTCGATGCGCCGCTCGAGCTCTCGCATCCGCTTGAGCATCTCCGGCAGCGACGGGAAGGCGGTCACCGCGCGCCGCCACTGGCGAGCGTCGAAGGCCGGACTGCCGGCCACCACCGCGCCGGCCTCGACGTCGCCGCCGACGCCCGCCTGGGCGTAGACCACCGCGTCGCGGTGAATCGTCGAGTGGCCCGAGACGCCCGCCTGCCCGGCCAGCAAAACATTTCTCTCGAGCACCGAGCTGCCGGCCAGCCCCACCTGGGCGCACAGGATATTGTCTTCGCCGACCACGCAGGCGTGGCCGATCTGAACGAGGTTGTCGATCTTGGCGCCGCGCTTGACGCGCGTCTCGCCGACCGTCGCCCGGTCCACCGCGCTTAGGCACTGGATCTCGACGTCGTCCTCGATGACGGTGATGCCCGACTGCACGATCTTGTAGTGCGTGCCGTCGGCGCGCTTGGCGAAGCCGAAGCCGTCGCCGCCCACCACGGCGCCGTTCTGGAGCGTGACGCGATGGCCGATCCGGCAGAATTCGCGCACCACGGCGAAGGAGTGGGCGCAGAAATCGTCGCCGATCTGTACGCCCTGGTAGATGACCACATGAGGGTACAGCACGGCGTTGCGCCCCAGGACGACGTCGTCGCCGATGACGGTGTAGGCCCCGATTGAGGCGTTCTCGCCCAAGCGGGCTGAAGGGGAGATGACCGCGGTCGGATGAATGCCCGGGGCGGGCCGCGGCGGCTGATAGAACAGCTCGAGGGCGCGGGCGAAGTCCAAGTAGGGGTTCTCAGAAACCAGGAAGCGCAGCGGGAGCTTGGCGACGGGCTCGCTGACAAGCACCGCCGCGGCGCGACACTGCTTCAACTTGGGTGCGTACTTGGGGTTGGCCAGGAAGGTCAGCTCACTTGGGCCGGCTTGCTCGATGCCGGCCACGCCGGTGATCTCAACTTCACCCTCCCCGACCAGCCGGCAGCCGAGCCTGTCGGCGATTTCTCGAAGTTTCATGCAATGTTCGAGGCCAGCGGCGAATGTTAGGGCCGCTCACCCTTCAGGGTACACTGGGAACATGAGGTGCGCCAGCGTCGCCGCCGTGCTGGCCTTGAACTTGGGCGTCGCCGTCGCACAGCAGGACAACTCGGCGATCGAGAAGGCCGTCGAGGAGTTCAAGATCCAAACGCGGAATCTCGGCCTGCGGCCCGACAGTCCGCGCCAGGCGCGCCCCAACAACGGCCGCCTGTCGGCCTACCACGGCCGGCTGTTCTGGAACGTCCGCAACGACGTGCTGGACGCCGTGCCGCACGAGGTTACGCAGACTGGAGGCAACAAGGGCATCCTCCGGCGCAACCAGTTCGGCTTCAACGTTTCTGGACCGATCTTCATCCCTAAGCTCTATGACGGGGGCCGCAGCTCCTTCGTCTCGGTCTCCTACGAGGGCGTACGCGAAACGGTCGGCCGGTCCTATTTGAGAACCATCCCGACGCTCGCCGAACGCTCCGGGGATTTCGGCGCGGTGGTGGACAAGGCGGGCGACCTGTTGCCGATTTTCGACCCGGCGAGCACCCGCCCGAATCCCGAATTCAATCCCGCGATGCCGGTCTCGCTCGTCAACCTGCAATACCGGCGCGATCCGTTCCCGGGCAACCGCATTCCGGCCGGCCGGCTGGATCCGGTCGCCCGCACCTCCCTGCGCTTCTACCCGGAACCCAATGCCGCCATCGGCCCATTTTTTCAAAACAACTACACCGTCTACGCGCCCGAGATCAATCGGGCCGACGGCATGCGCGCGAAGGTCGAGAACAGCTTTCGCGAGCGGCACCGGCTTACGCTTGAGCTGGCTTTCTCCAACGGCTTTGCCGCACCGGCGAAGTTCTTCCCGACCATCGCCAACCCCGGCCCTGCCGACCGCCAGTTCCGCAGCCGCAGCGCCACCTTGGGTCACGTCTTTACAATTTCGCGCAACACGATTCACAACCTGCGCTTCCAGGCGCGCACCTGGGGGTCGGAAAACCTGACCGGACTTGACGAATACGGCCGGCCTTTCCCGGTCTACCGCTTCTCGCCTTACCTGTCGATGGGCCGTGCCTACCCGGTCTCGCGTACGGCCAACTCCGGCTATGAGATCGCCGACGGGCTGTCGCTTCGCCGCGGCAAACATAGCCTGCGCTTCTCCGCCGAGTGGTCCTGGGATCAGGTCAACTCGTTCTGGCCCCAGTATCCCTCGGGCCGGTTCGAATTTTCCGAGGGTCTCACCAGCCTGCCCGGCATCGTCAACACCGGCCACGCCTTCGCCAGCTTCCTGCTCGGCCTCTCCCGCTTTGCCGAAAGCAGCCTGGTGGAGCACCCCTCCTATTTCCGCCGGATGCGGGGCGAGTTCCAGGTGCGCGACGAGTGGGAGTTGCGCCAGGGCGTGACGCTCACGACCGGCGTCGGCCTGACGGTGAGCACCCCGCGAGTGGAGAAGTACGACCGCCAATCGACGGTGGACCTCAGCGCCGTCAACCCCGCCAACGGCCGGCCGGGCGCGGTGGTTTTCGCTGCCCGCGGAGGCCAGGCGCGCGCCTTCCAGCCCACCCTGTGGCTGCCCGACCTCTGGGTCTCGATCTCCTGGAGCCCGTTTGAAAAAAGCAAGACGGTGCTCCGGGCGAGCTGGCGCCGGCTGCTCGCACAGATCCCGATGTACGCGGGCCAGTGGGGCACGCAAGGCTTCAACGGCACGCCGACCTTCATCACCCAGAACGCACAGCTGGAGCCGGCCATGATTTTGCGCGACGGATTCCCTCCGCCCACCCGTCCGCTGCCCGACCTGCGGCCGGAAGTGGCCAACGACACCATCGCCGATCTCATGGACCGCTCCGGCCGGGCGCCGCGCTACACCTACGCCAGCTTCGCCGTCGAGCGCGAGCTGCCGGGCGCCATCGTGGCCTCTGCCGGGTACTCCCAGGCCCGGGCGCGCGAGGTGTTGGTCGGCAACAATGGGGTCAATTTGAACGCCATCCGCCTGGAGGCGCTCGCCTTCCGCGACCGGCTCAACGACGAGCCGTTCAACCGTTCCCTGCGGCCGTATCCGCAGTATCAGCGTTTCGATGTTTACAGCACCTACCCGGCGGGCCGCTACGCGCGCGACGAGGTCTACCTCCGGCTGGAAAAGCGCACCGCCGCCGGCCTGTCGCTGCGCGCCACCTATACCTCAGCCAAGCAATTTGACGACTACTCCGGCAGGGAGGGCCTCCAAGATTACTTCAACCGAAAAAATGAATGGGCGTTGAATCCCTGGGCCAGTCCCCGGACGCTCTCGCTCAGCTACATGTACGAGCTGCCGATCGGCCCGAACAAGGAGTGGCTCACCGCCACGGACTGGAGACGCCATCTCACCTCGGGGTGGATGCTGAGCGGCGAAACCAGCTACGCCGGCGGAGGTCCGATCGTCCTCGTGCCGCTGTACAACAATACCGGCGGCGTTGTCCGCGCGCTTTACGTGGATCCGGTGCCTGGCGTCGACCCGCACGTGGCCAGACCGAGCCCGGAGCGCTGGTTCAACCCGAAGGCCTTCGTCAACCCGCCCGACTTCGCCATCGGCCGGCTGTCGCGAACCCACCCCAGCCTGCGCAATCCCGCGAGCCAGAACCATGACCTGTCGGTGACCAAGCGCTTCAGCCTGGCGAGCGACCGCGCCATCGAGTTGATCGGAACGGCGTTCAATTTCCTCAACCACGCCAACTGGAACCATCCCGACGCCGAGATCGGCTCGGCGGAGGCGCCGAACGTCAACGCCGGCCGCATCATCGGCTCACACGGCGGCCGGGTGATTCAGTTGGGCTTGCGATTGACGTTCTAAGTGTTGCGGCTGCTCTCCTCTCTGCTTCTGTTAGTCGCGTTAGCCCCGGGCGCACCGCGGGAAGCCGACATCCCGATTCGCATCCCGCTGTGGAGCGACGGCCCGGCTCCGGTGGAGGCCGCTGACTTGCAGGTCCAGGTGAACGGTCGTCCGGCGCCGATCCTCGGGCTGCGCGGGCCGGAGGATCCCCTAATGCTGCTGGTCGTGCTCGATCTGGTGGCGGATCTCAACGAAGCGGACCTGGCGCGCGACGGCCTGCTCGCCGCCCTGCGCGAGGCGGGCCCGAACGTCTTCGTCGGCGTGCTCCGGGCCCAGGACGGCCTGCGCGTGCTGCTGGACCCCACCAACGATCGCGACGCCATCGCCCAGGCGGTCCTCTCGTTCCCGGTCAGCGGCCGGCCGGGCCTGCTCGAGACGCTCGAAACGATGAGCCGGCTGGCGGACGCCATCCTCGAGAGGGCCGGCGTGCGCATCGCCGTTTACTACATCACCGACTCGAACATCTACAGCTACCGGGAGGACTTCACCAATCCCGTCATCAACTGGAGCGATTCGGGCGACCTGAGCCGGCGCTTTCCAGAGGGCTTGGTGCGGGACCGCATCTCGAAGCTGGCGGCCAAGCTGAGCGCGACTCAGACGCCCCTGTTTATTACGCATGTGGAATACCGGACCGACCGCCTCAACGAGGCCTACCAGAACGGCCTGATGCAGATCGCCTCCCTGACCGGCGGCCAGGCGGTTTTCTGCCGCTCCAACGCCGAGATCCAGCCCGCCATAGCCTCCATGATCCGAACGATTCTCTCCCATTACGGCCTGGATCTGAAGGTGCCGGCTAACGCCGCCGACAACGTGGCGATTAAGATCGAAAGTCAGAATGGCACTGTGACGCACCGGACGCGGATGCGAATCAAGAGGTAGGGAGGGGAAAGCGATGAGTGGACGGCGTGCTTCGCTAATCTGGCTGATCGTGCTTTTGTCGGCGTTGGCCGTCCTGGTGCCTGTGTGGCTGGTGCCCCGCCTGCGCTGGACGAGCGAGCAGCGCCGCGAGCTGGAACGTCTGGCGAGCGAGCGCACGGAGCTGGCTGCCAAGGTGGACGAACTCAGTCGGGACCTGGAGAGGCTGCGCACCGCCACGGCGCCGGAGCCGCCGGAGGGCGAATCGGCCGCCAGAGCTGCCGCTGCCTTGACCGAAGAGGAACGGGCCCGGAGGCTGGAACAGGTCCGCCTGCTCGCTGCGGCCCAGGAGAAGCTGGCCCAGGCAGCCTCCACGATCGTCTCGCTCGAGGAGCGGGTCCATGAGCTCGAACAGGCCGTGGCCCGGATCACCGAGGAGAACAAACGGCTGGCGGCCTCCGAAGCCGACCTTACCGAGCGGCTGGCAAGCTCCAACCGCATCGTCGAGTCCATGCGGGAGGAACTGAAAAGCAACGCCGCCCGCCTGGTGCGGCTAGAAACCCAGAACCGCTCGCTCAATGAAAACTACCGCGAGGCGCAAAAGAAACTCACTCGCGCCGCCGAGCTATTGCGCGACCTCGAAGGGATCCATCAGCGGCAGGAGGCGCTGCTTGCGGGCTTGCTCCAGCGCTACCGCGAGATCAACGACCAGCTCCGCTCGAGCGCGCTCCGCCGCAGCAACCTCGAGGAGCGGGAGCCGGCCGGCGGCCTTGATCTGTCGCGCATCGACAACATCGTCAGCCTGGCCGAGGAGGACCTGCGCCAGCTCCAAAGTCTGAACGCGCGTGCAGCCCGCATCCGCAACGAGATGCCGCGCTGAGACGACAGGGACGGAATCGGGCCATGGATCAGTCGCTGCGCTTGAAGGGAAAGGTTGCCATCATCACCGGCGCCTCGAGCGGCATCGGCCGGGCGACGTCCCTGTTGTTTGCCCGCGAGGGCGCGACCGTGGTCGCCTCGAGCAACCGGCCGGAGGAGCTGGCGGCCCTCGAGCGCGAGGCCGCGGCTCTGGCCGGGCCGCTCCTCGCCATCGAGGCGGATGTCACCTCCGAAGAGCAGGTCGCGCGTCTGGTCCGGACGGCCGCCGAGCGCTTCGGCGGCCTGGACATTCTTGTTAACAACGCCGGCATCGTCAGCTTCGGCACGGTGACGGAGACGAGCCTGGAGGAGTGGCAGCGCCTGGTGGACGTGAACCTGAGGGGCGTCTTCCTCTGCTCGAAGTACGCCGTGCCCGAACTGCGCCGTCGCGGCGGAGGCGCAATCGTCAACGTCGCCTCGATCAACGGCATCCGCGGCAATCACCGCCTGGCGGCCTACGCGGCCACCAAAGGCGGCGTCGTCGCACTCACCTACGCCATGGCGATCGATCACGCCGCGGAGGGCATCCGCGTCAATTGCGTCTGCCCGGCCACCATCGAGGACACCGGCCAGGCGGCGCTCGCCTGGGAGCTTGCCGAAGACAAACAGGCCTGGCGGCGCTATCTGCTCGAGAAGCACCCGCTCGGCCGCCTCGGCCGCAGCGACGAGGTCGCCTACGCCATCCTGTTTCTCGCCTCGGAGGAGTCTTCGTTTCTGACCGGCGTGGCCTTGCCGGTCGACGGCGGCCGTTCGATCCGGTGAGTCAGGCCGCGCCCGAAGGCGCCGCCTCACGCAGCCCCTCCGACGTCAAGCCCCCAATGAGGACCTCGACCAGCTCATTGGCCGGTCGCGGCCGGGCCAGCTCGACCTTGAGGTAGTTGTCGGTCAAAGCCAGCCGGCCGTCCCCCAGCGTCACCGCCGAGAGCTTGCGGCCTACCATCGCGCGCCGAAACGCCAGATTCTTTTCCGCCCCCAGCTCACGCAGCAGGCGGTTGCGCTGCTTGCGAACCGGCATCGGGACCTGGTCGGGCATGGCCGCCGCGGGTGTTCCGGGGCGCGCCGAGTAGGTGAAGACGTGCAGGTAAGTGAACGGAAGGTTCGCGATGAACCGCCGGTTCTCCTCGAACTCCTCATCGGTCTCGCCCGGGAAACCGACCATGACGTCGGCGCCGATCGCCGCCAGCGGCATCAGCCGCCGGGCCTCGAGGATCCGCGAGGCATAATGATGCGGCCGGTAGCGCCGGCGCATGCGGCGCAACAGGCGCTCCGAACCGGTCTGAAGCGGGGCGTGCACATGCTTGGCGATGCGATCGGAGCCGGCCATGAGCTCGAGCAGCTCGCTTGAGAGATCCATCGGCTCGACCGAGCTCAGCCGGATCCGCTCGACCGGCGTCTCCTCGAGCAGCCGCCGCAAGAGATCGACCAGCCGCAGGCGCCCATCGAGATCCCGGCCCCAGCGGCCGAGGTTGATTCCGCTCAGCACGATCTCACGATACTGGCCGGCCAGCCGGCGCACCTGCTCGATGACCAGCTCCGGCGGGGCGCTCCGGCTGCGGCCGCGCACGAACGGAATGATGCAGAACGAACAGCGGTTGTTGCAGCCGTCTTGAACCTTCAGGTTCGGGCGCGTGCGGTCTCCGGCGGCCTCCTCGATGGGCGCGGTGAGAAACTCCGTCTCCGCGAAAATGTCGCCCACGAAGATCTGGCCGTGGTAGGGGAGGCCTGCGGGTTCTCGGACGATCTCGGCGATTCGGTGCTTGTGCGTATTGCCGACCACCCAGGTGACGCCCTCCAGCCGAACCAGCTCTTCAGGCGCCCGCTGCGCGTAGCAGCCCGTCACCAGGATCCGCGCGCCGGGATTTTCCAAGTGAGCGCGGCGGACGGCCTGGCGCACGTCCTGGTCGGCAGAGGCCGTCACGGTACAGGTGTTGAGGATCACCAGATCGGCCTCGCGCGGGGAGGCCGCCGGCGCCATGCCCTGCCTCAAGAGCCGTTCGGCCAGCGCCGCCCCGTCGGCCTGGGCGGCGCGACAGCCGAAATTCTGAATCAGGAACCTCTCCACTTGCCTTCATTCTAGCGGCGACGTTGCCTCTGGATTTTTCGCCGCACCTGAGGTAGGCTACCGGGAAGTATGCCGGGGCGCATTCCAACTGAGCAGAGCCGGCGCCGCTTCCTCCGCCATGTGCTGGCCTCACCGCTCATCGCGCACTCCTTGGGCCTCGGCGCCGAGGCCGAGCGCCGCATCGCCTCCCCGAAAGAAGCGATCAACATTTTCGACTTCATCCCGGTGGCGCAGCAGAACATGCTCGCCGCACACTGGGCCTATCTGGAGACCGGCGTCGACGACGACCTGACGGTGAAAGCCAACGTCGAAGGCTTCCGGCGGTATCAGATCCGGCCCTACCCGTTCGCCGATGTCAGCCGGATCGACACGACGCTCGAGCTGTTCGGCCGCAAGCTGCGCTCGCCCATTCTGCTGGCGCCGGTGGGCAACTTGGGGGCCTTCCACGAAGAGGCCGACGTCGCCTGCGCCCGCGCCGCGGCCGCCCGCGGCCACCAATTCAGCGTTTCCGTCTACTCGTCGCGCCACCCGCAGGAGATCGCCGAAGCCTTCGGCGGTCCTCTTTGGTTCCAGCTCTACCCCACCGACAACTGGGAGGTGACCGTCCAGCTCATCCGGCGGGCCGAGGCGGCCGGCGCCGAGGTGCTTCTGGTCACCGTGGATACGCCCGGCGGCTCCAACCGCGAAACCCTGCGCCGCGCGGGCAACCAGCGCAACCCGGAGTGCCGCGTCTGTCATGAGCCGGGACTTCACGCGTTTCTGAAGCGCCACCCGATCTATCGGGACATCGACGTCGCCAAGGTCACCAGCGGCGTGCGCTCCTACACCCGGGATTTTCTCGACCGGGTGCACGAGACCACGCGCATGAGATTCGTCATCAAGGGAGTCATGACGGCCGAGGCTGCGCGCGAGTGCGTCGCTCACGGCGCCGACGCCGTCATCGTCTCCAACCACGGCGGCCGGGAGCTGGAAAGCCTGCTCGGCGCCGTCGAAGCGCTCGAAGAGGTCGTCCAGGCGGTCGGCGGCAAGATCCCGGTGTTGATGGACGGCGGCATCCGCCGCGGCACCGACGTCTTCAAGGCGCTGGCGCTCGGCGCCAAGGCGGTGGGCATCGGCCGGCCGTACGTTTGGGGGTTGGGGGCCTTTGGCCAGGAAGGCGTCGAGCGAGTCCTCGAGCTCCTCTCCGCCGAGCTCGCCGGGGTCATGAAGCAGGCCGGCGCGGCGTCGCTCGCGGCGATCGGCCCGCAATTCGTCCGCCGGCGGCCCGCCTGAGCCTGCCCGAAGCCCTCAGCGCGCCTGAGAGCCGACGAGCTCGTCCACCAGTCCCTTGGCGTCGTACACCTTCCGGAGCGCCTCCAGAATCCCCGCCGTGTGCACCGAGACGGCGCGCGCTTGCTCGTCGGTGTACATCAAATCGAGGACCAGCGAGTGAATATTGCCGTCGAAAATGACGCCGACCACCTCGCCGGCGCGGTTCACCACCGGGCTGCCCGAGTTGCCTCCGATGATGTCCGGTGTGCTCACGAAGTTGAACGGGACGCTGAGATCCAGGCGGCTGCGCGCCCGCTTCCAGCTCTCGGGCAGGGCCCACGGCTCCCGGTGCCCCTGCGCCTCGGCCCGCTCGAAGAGGCCGCCCAGTACGGTGCGCCAGGCGATCTGCCGCCCTTGCTCCGCATATCCCTTGACGACGCCGAAGGCCAACCGCAGCGTGAAGGTGGCGTCCGGGTAGGTGTCGGCGCCGAAGGCGGCGAAGCTCGCTTCGGCCAGCTTGGCGTAAGCCTGCCGCTGCGGCTCCTCGACCTCGCGTTCGTAGGTGGCGCGCAGGCGCCGCGCCAGGGGGTCGACGGCCCGGGCCAGCTCGATCATGGGATCGCCGGAGCCCTCGATCGCCTCCAGCCCGCCCGCTTCGAGCGCCCGGCGAACGCTTACCTCGGCCAGCTTGGTGCCGCCGACGAGCTCGGCGGCGCTCGCCGCCGGGGACTTGCCGGCAAGCGCCAGGCGCACCGCCTCGTGCTCGAAGCCGAGCCTCTCGACGAGCAGGCTGAGCGAATCGGCGAGCTTCGCCGTCTCGAGGTCCGCATACACGGGCGCCTCGGAAAACAGCTCCTGCTTGAGACTCTCCAGTTGCGCCTCGCCGTATTCGCGCAACCGCTCCGCGTTCGGTTTGCGCCGCTCCTCGGCCAGCCGCACCAGATGCCGCGCAATCGTGAACAGGCGCGAGTTGAAGGCCTGGCCGCGCTCGATCAGCAGGTGTTCGTGGTAGATCTTCCGGTGCGCCTCGAGAGTAAGCTCCACCTCGCGCCAGGCGCCCCCGTATTGGCGCTCCAACTCCGGCCGGCGCCGAACCACCTCCCGCAGCCGCTGCTCGCGCTCGGCCTTGCGCTCCACGAGCGCCGGATCCTGTAGCCCGGCGAGAATCCCCAGCCGCGCTTTCCGGCTGTTCTGATAGCCGAACAGCTCCTCGAGCGCACGCCGCGCGTTCTCGGCGCTTTCCTCGCTGTAGGTCCGCAACATCACCTCTCGCCGCCGCAGCAGGTCCAGATGGGACGGATAGACAAAGTCGCGGTAAAACTTGAGATGCGCCAGCGTCCGCAGGCGCTTGGTCCGGCCGGGATGTCCGCTCACGAAGACCAGCTCGCCTTCGGAGGCGCCGCGTGGGCTCAAGCGCAGCCAGGCGGGCGGCTCGACCGGCTTGCCGTTCTCATAGACCCGAAAGAAGGCGACGTCGAGGTTGAAGCGCGGGTATTCGAAATTGTCCGGATCGCCGCCGAAGAAGGCGATCGCTTTCTCCGGCGCAAAGACCAGCCGCACGTCGGTGTATCTCTTGGAGCGATACAGGTGATACCAGGCGCCGCCGTACAGCGTCACCACGTCGCTGCGCAGGCCCGTCTTCTCGAGCGACTCCTTTTCGATCTCGTTCATGGCCGCACGGCGCGCCTTCGCCGCTTCCTCGGGGCTCATCGCCGGGCTCACGGCGCCCCGGACGCGGGCGGTGACGTCTTCGATGCTGATCAGCACATTCAGCTCGAGCTCCGGGCAGCGCTTTTCTTCCTCGAGCCTGCGGGCCAGGAAACCGTCGCGCACGTAGTCGTTCTCGGCCGTCGACAGATGCTGGATGCAATCCAGGCCCACATGGTGGTTGGTCATCACCAGGCCGCGCGGAGAGACAAACGAGCCGGAGCCGCCGTTGTTGAAGCGCACCGAGGCGCGCTGCAACCGCTCGAGCCACTGCGCCTCCGGCTGAAAGCCGTATCGCTCGTTGAGAAGCGCCCGGGGCGGGTGCGTAAACAGCCACATGCCCTCGTCGGCGCGAAGCGCCGGCGCGAGAATGACGCTCAACAAAACGGCACAGAGCCGCAGGAGAGTCTTCGACATGGTCGGACCTTTCACCGAGGGAGAGATCGCCTGCTTTTCAGTGTAAAGGACGGGCCGGCCCTCAGTCGCCCAGCCCGATCCGGCACTGATGGATCTGGTCGGCCAGCCGCTCGTATTCGATGTAGGAGCGCGTGCGCCGGGCGAGCTCGTCGAAATCCACCTCGTGGGCGTTGAACTCCGGTCCGTCGACGCAGGCAAAGCGCACCTGGCCGCCCACCGTCACCCGGCAGCCGCCGCACATGCCCGTGCCGTCCACCATGATCGGATTCAGGCTGGCGACGGTGGGCACGCCCCACTGGCGCGTCAGCTCGGCGGCGAACCGCATCATCGGAATCGGGCCGATCACATGCGCGGCGTCCACCGGCCGCCCGTCGCGCTCGCGCCAGGCGCGCATCATCTCGACCACGTTGCCGTGGAAGCCGAGCGAGCCGTCGTCGGTAGACCAGTGCACCTGGTCGAGTGCGCTGCGCAGCTCCTCGTCGAGAATGATGTGCTCCTTGCTGCGCGCCCCGCACAGGGCGATTACGTAGTTGCCGGCCTGGCGGAAGGCCCGCGCCACCGGCAGCAGCTCGGCCACGCCGACGCCCCCGCCGACACACATCACCGTGCCGACCCTCGCGATGTGCGCGGGCTTGCCGAGCGGGCCCAACAGGTCGGCGAGCGCATCGCCCACCTCGAGCGCGGCCGTCTGGCGCGTCGTCTTGCCGATCGCCTGCACGATGAGGGTAATGCTGGAGCGCTCGCGGCTGGAATCGACGAGCGTCAGCGGGATCCGCTCGCTCGTAGGCGTCGGCCGCAGGATCACGAACTGGCCGGGCTTCCAGTGCGCCTCGATCTGGGGCGCATGCACCTCGAGCAGGACAATGTCGGGTGATAGCTCGCGGCGCGCCAGGATGCGAAACCGCGGCGGCGCCGGCTGCCGAGCGGGCAAGGGGAGGGGATCGGCTGCTCGGAAGGCCTGCGGGAAGCGCTCGCGGAGCGCCTCGTCGATGGCCTGGGCCGCTGTCCGGCCGTCCTGCATGGCCTGGATGACGGTCGAGCCGCCGCGGACGACGTCGCCGCCCGCCCAGACTCCGTCGAGACTGGTCTTCTGGCGGGTATCGATGGCAATCTTGCCGTGCCTGGTCACCAGCGCCGGCGTCTCCCGCTGAAGCGTCGGGTTCGGTCCCTGACCGATGGCGGCCACCACCGTGTCCGCGGGAATCCGGAAGTTCGATCCCGGAACCGGGACCGGACTGCGCCGGCCCGACTCATCCGGCTTGCCAAGCTCCATCCGGATGCACTCCATCTGGCGGACGAAGCCCCTCTCGTCGCCGTGCAACGCCACCGGTGCGGCCAGAAACTCGAACCGCACGCCCTCCTCCTCGGCATGCTCGATCTCGGCCGCGCGCGCCTTGAGCTCCGCCCGGCCCCGCCGGTAGAGGATCGTCACCTCGCTGCCAAGCCGCCGCGCCCAGCGTGCGGCGTCCATCGCTGAGTTGCCGCCGCCAACCACCACGGTCCGCTCGCCCACCAGGACCGGGGTCTCTGAGCGCGGGAATTCCCAGGCGTGCATCAGATTGATGCGGGTGAGGAACTCGTTGGCGGTGTAGACGCCGATCAGGTTCTCGCCCGGAATCCCCATCAGGTAGGGCAGCCCGGCCCCGGTGCCGAGAAAGACCGCCGCGTAGCCCTGCTCGAAGAGCTCATCGAGCGTCACCGTCTTGCCTACCAGGACATCGGTCTGGAACTCGACGCCCAGCTTCTTCAGCCGATCGATCTCCTCGGCGATGATGTTTCGCGGCAGCCGGAACGGGGGGATGCCGTAGGCGAGCACGCCCCCCAGCTCGTGCAACGCCTCGAAGATCGTGATGCGGTAGCCCTTCCGCGCCAGATCGTTGGCGCACATCAGCGAAGCCGGGCCGCTGCCGACCAGGGCCACCTTCAAGCCGTTCGGCGTGATTTCCTCCTCCGGCGGATCGTCGGCTCCGCTCATCCGGTGAAAGTCGGCCACAAATCGCTCGAGCGAGGCGATGGCGACCGCCTCGAGCTTTCTCGCGAGCACGCACTCTTTCTCGCAGAACAGCTCATACTGGCACACCCTGCCGCAAATGCCGGGGAACGGATTGGTCGCCAGAAGCACCCGGTAGGCGCCCTCGTAGTCGCCGTCGACCAGCTTGTTGATGAACCCCTTGATGTCGGTATGAATCGGGCAGGCCTCCTGACACTTGGGGTCCTTGCAGTTGACGCAGCGCAGCGCCTCCGCCTGCGCCTGCTCGAGGCTGAAGCCGAGCGAGACCTCTTCCGGCGTGCGGATGCGGCGATCCAGATCCAGCCGGTGCGGCTCCTGCCGCGTCGCCTTGGGCGTGCGTTTGATCTTGGGCTTGGTCCCTAGAGCGTCGAGTTCGGCTTCCGATGGCATCCGCTTGCAGGGTGTTCGAAAAGGCCATTCTATCAGATCTACAGATCCGATTGACTTTGTTGTGAGGCGTCGGCCGTCCCGACCTGCCGCGCCCCAGCGTTGTGTTATCGTTGTGAGTTTGCAACTTGCCTCAGACCCAAGGCGGCAGAGGGGGAGTCCATGTGCCGCATGCACGCACGCTGGCTGACGTTGGCGCTGCTAGTGGCCGGCTTCAGCCAGCCCTTGGTCCCACAGCAGCGTACCAGTACGATATCGGGCACAGTGCGCGACCAGAGCGGCCGGCTCGTTCCCGGCGCTCGGATCCTCGCCCGGCACCTCGAAACAGGAACGGTGCGCGAAGCTCAGATGGGCGAGGCCGGCCTGTACCGCATCGCCGCTCTGGAGTTAGGCTCTTACGAGGTCACCGCCGAAAAGCCCGGTTTTCGGACGGCCCTCGCCCGCGGCATCCTGCTCACGCTCGAGCGCGAGGCCGTCGTCGACCTCACGCTCGAGGTCGGCCCGCACCAGGAACGCCTGGAGGTGACCGGCGAGTCTCGCACCATCGAGGCGGCGGCCTCGGCCCTGTCCGGGCATATCGATAGCAAATCCATCGAGGAGTTGCCGCTCAACGGCCGCGACTGGGTGCAACTGGCGACGCTCGAGGCGGGCACGGTCGTGGCGCGCGCCCAGTACCGCAACGTCAATACCGGTTACGGCCTCCCGCTCAGCCTCTCCGGCTCGCGCCCCTATCAGAACAATTTCCAGCTCGACGGCGTGAGCCTGACCTCCTACGCCGGCGCGACCCCGGGAGGCATCAACGGGGTGAACCTCGGCGTCGACGCCATCCGCGAGTTCACCGTACTCACTTCAAGCTACAGCGCTCGCTATGGCCGCGCCGGCGGGGGCGTCGTCGACGCCGTGACCCGCTCCGGCGGCAACCGGATTCACGGCAGCGCCTTTTACTTTCACCGCAACGACAACCTGGATGCGCGCAACTTCTTCGATGGGCCGAACAAGCCCGAATTCCGGCGCCACCAGTTCGGCGGCTCGCTCGGCGGCCCGCTCGTGCGCAACCGGACGTTCTTCTTCACCAGCTACGAGGCCCTGCGCGAACTCCGCGGCACGACCACCATCGACACGACGCTGAGCGAGGCGGCGCGCCGGGGCGAGCTGGCCGCCGGACGGGTGCCGGTCGACCCCGTGGCGGCGAAGTTCGCCGCCCTGTATCCTCTGCCCAACGGCCCCCTGTTCGGCGACACCGGACTCTTCCTCTATACGGACGACGAGATCGGCAGCCAGGATCTCGCCGTCGCCCGCGTCGACCTCAACCTCGGGGACCGCGACCGGCTGTTTCTCCGCTATACGCTCGATGACGGCGCGCGCAGCGACCTCACCGCGTTTGCCCTCGGCCTCCGCCGCGCCTCCACGCGCTGGCAGTCTTCGGCGCTCGAGCACACGCGCATTTTTTCGCCGGCGCTATTGCACACCGCGCGCTTCGGATTCATGCGCTCGCTCACCGACGGGGGCAGCACCGCCACGCTCACGCCCGCCACCGACGATCCCGCCTTGGGCTTCCTGCCCGGCGCCCAAGTCGCCGGAATCGTCGTCGTCGGCGGCCTGACCGCGTTTCCCGGCGGCACCGGCGCCGTCGACCGGGACCGGCACGCCTTCAACTCCTTTCAGTTTCACAATGAGCTGACCTGGATCCTCGGCCGCACGACGCTACATGTGGGCGGCCGGCTCGAGCGCATCCGCTTCAATACCGACAGCCAGAGCACGGCAAGCGGCGAATTCCGCTTCCGCAGCGTCGCCGACCTGTTGCGGAATCTCCCGGACCGTTTCCAGGCGCAATTGCCCGGCTCGGACACCGTGCGCGGGCACCGCCAATGGGTTCCCGCCGCCTACCTCCAGGCCAGCCACCGGCTCAGTTCGCGGCTGACGCTTGACGTCGGGCTGCGGCACGAATGGGCCACGGTGCCGGTCGAAGTCAACGGCAAGATCGCCAACTTGGACGAACTCACCAGCCCCAAGATGCGCCTCGGCGCGCCCTTGTTCGCCAATCCCTCCTACAGGAACTTCGTGCCGCGCGCGGGTCTGGCCTGGGACGTTTGGGGCGACGGCACGACCCTCGTGCGAAGCGGCTACGGCATCTTTGCCGACCTGCTGCTGTCGCAGTTCCTACTCCTAGCCGGGGTGCGCAATCCGCCCTTCTTCCTGCGCGGGTCGGTGCATTCGTTGCGGCAGGGCGATTTTCCGAAGGGCGGCTACGCTGCGCTGGTGGGAGCGGGCACGCCGGAGTACCGCATCGAGCGGTTGGAGCCGCACCCGCGACAGCCCTACGTCCAGCACTGGAACTTCAACATCGAGCAAGCGCTCGCCGCCGCCCTCACCCTGCGCCTGGCCTATGTCGGCTCTCACGGGCTGAACCTCTCCTCCCTGGTCGAGGATGCCAACCTCGCCGAGCCGGTGCGCCTCGACGACGGAAGGCTCTTCTTCCCGGCCGGAGGCCGGAAGCTCAACCCCAACTTCAGCCAGATTCGCGACCGCCGTTTCGAGGCCCACTCCTTCTATCACGCCCTCCAGGTGCAGTTGCGCCGGCGCCTCAGCCGGGGCCTGTACGGCCAGCTCGCCTACACCTTCTCGAAAAGCATCGACGACAGCTCCACCTTCTTCATCGTGACCGAGGCCGACAACGGCATTTCGCTGCCCCTCAACGGCCACCCGCGGTTCAACCGTGGCCTGTCAGGGCACGACGTACGCCATCAGCTCTCGGTGAGCGGAACGTGGGCGCTTCCCTCACCCGCTCACGGCGCCGCGCGCCTCGTTTTCCGCGGCTGGCAGATGGCCCTGATCGCCGTCTACTCCTCGGGCGTGCCCTTTTCAGCGCGCCTCGGCTACGACGCCGCCCGAACGCTCACCACGCGGCCAGATTTCCGCTCCGGCCAGCGCCCCGATCTCGCCCCCGGCGCCAGCCCCAATCCCGTCACCGGCGATCCCAACCGCTGGATCGACCCCTCCGCTTTCCGTCGTCCCCAGATCGGCTTCCTCGGCAATCTCGGACGCAACACGATCATCGGACCCGATCTGGCCACGGTCGACTTCTCGCTCGTACGCCGCTTCCGGCCCGCCTCGCTCGGCGAGCAGGGCGCCCTCGAGCTCCGCCTGGAGGCCTTCAATCTGCTAAACCGGGCGAATTTCAACCTTCCGGCGCCCGAACGCATGGAGATCTTCGGCGCTGCGTCCTCGCGCGAAGACGTCGGACGAATCACGAGCGCCGGCTACGCCCGGGAGATCCAGTTCGGTTTGAAGCGACGATTCTAGGGAGGATGGGGCTCCGCATGCTCTCCGACGCAGGAATGTTCTTTCGCTTCGCCGCCGGTCTCGGCCGGTTCCTGCGTTCCCCGCTCACCGAGCAGGATTGCCGCGCCATCGTCGCCCAGAGCCTGGAAGACCGCGAACGCAACTTCCTGCGACTGATGCGCCGGGCCGTCTACGGTTACCCGGAGAGCCCTTACCTCGGCCTGCTGCGCTGGGCAGGTATTGAATACGGTGATCTGGAGCGGATGGTGCTCGCCGACGGCGTCGAAAGCGCCCTGGCTCGCCTCTATGATGCGGGGGTGTCGGTCGAACTGGATCAGTTCAAAGGCCGGCGCCCCATCGAGCGCCCAGGCCTGTTCATAGAAGTCCGCCCGGAGAGCTTCGACAACCCTGTGCTCAGCCGTGACTTCGAGGTGGAAAGCGGCGGTTCGACCGGCCCGCGGCGCCGGATGAAGATCGACTTCGACCTGTTGGTCTACGACGCGGCTTGCCGCTACTTTCACTTCGCCGCCGCCGGGGCCGCCGGCCGCCCTTTGGGGATCTGGCGCGGCGTGCCCCCGGACTCCTCCGGGCTCAAACACGGGCTCATCGCCGCCAAACTCGGTCGCCCCATGGAGCGCTGGTTTTCGCCGGTGCCCGTGCGCTGGGACCTCACTGGTCTGCCGTTCGCCGCTCTGACGACCTACGCCGTCCGAGCCAGCCGCCTGTACGGCAATCCGATCCCGCCGCCCGAGCACGTCCCGCTCGACGACGGGGCCCCCGTGGCCCGCTGGCTGGCCGAGAAGGTCCGCGCGGGAACGCCAGCAGTCCTGTCGGCGGCGGCCAACAACGCCGTTTGGGCCGCCATCGCAGCCAAAGAGGCCGGGCTGGATATCGGCGGCACCGTTTTCCGCGTGGGCGGCGAGCCGTTCACGGACGCCAAAGCCCGCCTGGTCGCCGAGTTGGGCGTCCGCACCTTCAGCGGCTGGTCGATGTCGGAGACCGGGCCGCTGGCCGGCGCCTGCGGCAGGCGCGAAGTGGTGGACGAGGTGCACCTGTTCCGCGGCAAGATCGCCGTCCTCGAGCGCCCCAAGCGGCTCGCCGACGGCGAGACCGTGCTCGACGTCCTCTATCTGACGACGCTGCTCCCCTCGACGCCGAAAATCATGCTCAACCTCGACAGCGGCGACTACGGCGTGCTCGGCCGTCGCCGCTGCGGCTGTCTTCTGGAGGAGCTCGGCTTCCCCGACCACCTGCACACGATCCGCAACTACGAAAAGCTGACCGCGGGCGGCATTCAGTTTGTGGGAAGCGAGATCATGGAACTGGTCGAAGAAGTGCTGCCGAGGGCCTTCGGCGGCCATCCTGCCGACTATTAGTTCGTCGAACATCAGGACGGCGAGCTCAGCCAGGTGAGCCTGCTGGTGAGCCCACGCGTGCGTTTGCAACCGGAAGAGGAAGACCGAGTCGCCGAGGTCGTCCTCAACCACCTGGCTTCGCGCGGTTCCGGCAACCGGCTCATGACCGATTTTTGGAAGCAGGGCCGCACGCTTCGCATCGAGCGCCGCGAACCCGACGTGACGCCGGCGTCGAAAACGCCCCCGCTGCGCGTGCTCAGGACCGCAAGTGATGGCAGGAAACGCGCGTGAGGGTTGAGGCCGAACCGCAAGTCCAGTCGCGCCCGGCCAGGCGCCGCCCGGCTTGGGCCTTCGGGCCCGGCCTGGTCTTCGCCCTGGCGGCTCTCGGACCACAGGATCTGGTCACCAACTCGGCCGCCGGCGCCGCCTACGGCTACGCCTTGTTGTGGGCCGTCGCGCTGGTGGTCCTGGCCCGCTATGTTCTGCTTGAAGCCACCGCTCGCTATGTGGTCGTCACCGGGGAGTCCTTGATGGCCGGCTACGCCCGCGCCGGGCGCTGGATGCCCTGGATGCTGCTCGGGGCGATCCTGGCCCGGCGGCACCTGTCAGGTCTGGCGCTTCTGCTGCTGCTTGCCAGCTCGATGGGCCTGTTGTTTCCGGCTTCGCCCCGCCGGCTCCACCTGACCGGCGCGCTCGCCTGCTGGGCGCTCGGTTTCGCCCTGATGTACTGGGGACGGTACGAGTGGGTCGAACATGCCAGCAAGCCGCTGCTGGTCATGCTTGGCGGCACGCTCGCGCTGGCCGCCGTGCTCTCCCGCCCCGATCTGGCTCAAGCGGCGCGCGGCGCCTTCATTCCCTCGGCACCCGCGGGCACAAGCGGCGACAGCCTGGCCTTCCTGCTGCTGGCGCTGGTGGGCGCAGGCACCGGAGCGCTCAGCAACCTCAAGTACGCCGCCTTCGTGCACGAGAAGGGCTGGCGTGACCCATCCTTTCTCCGCATGCAGCGCATCGACTTGGTGCTGAGCGGCTTGGGCCTGTACGCGATGCTGGCGCTCGTGCAGATCGCCGCCGCCGCCAACCTCTACCCGTCCACCCAGCCCCTGCGCGACGTCCAGGACTTGGCGCCGATGTTCGCCCGGGTTCTCGGCGACTCCGGCCGCATCGTCCTGGGTCTTGGTCTTTGGGCCGCCGTCTTCACCACCTACATCGGCGCCAACACCGGCTACAGCTTACTGGCGGCCGACCTCTGGCACGGCGTACTGCGCCCGCCGCGCGCCGGCGCACCGGCCAGCGCCGGCCAGTCGCCGGCCTACCGCTGGTTCCTCCTCTGGTTCTGCTTTTCACCCCTTTACGGCCTGTCCACCGACTGGAAACCGTTTTGGATCGTGTTGCTTGAGGCGGTTCTCTTGGCAATGCTGCTCCCGGTGATGGTAGCCGTGCTAGTGTGGCTCACCAACCGGCGCGAGCTCATGGGCAGATACGCCAACCGCCCGGCAGGCAATGCCGCCATGCTCGCCATCATGGCGGCTACAGGCTATCTGGTCTACCAGAACCTCAGGGAATGGTTGCCCGCGCTCAACGCCGGCATTCGATGAGCACGGTGGAGCGCCGCGCCGCTGCCTCGGCCAAGCCGGCGGGCTCGGCCCCTGCGGCGGGGGCGGCCGTGAGATAGCGCGCGCCGGCCGCCTCCAGGAAAGCCCTCACCAGCGAGCTCTTCAAGGCGAAACGGATGTCGCGCGGCGCCGCTTCGGGATGCAGGGGACTGAGCTCGCTCAAAACGACGCCGATCAGGTTGCCGGCGCGGTCGACGAGCGGCCCGCCGTCGCCCCCGGGCGGCACCGGCGCGGTGATCTGGAGCATCCTGGGATCGCCGCGCGGACCAACCGTGCCGCGGATGCGGCCGGCGCTGACCGCAAGCGACGGCGCCGTTTCTCCCACCACCCGGTAGGCGGCTGCCACCACGTCTTGTCCGAGGCTGTAGGTCTCCGATTCGGCCAGGCGCAACGGCTCGAGCTCAGGACCCACCGGTCCTACCAGGGCGAACACGCCGCTCGGATCGAACGCCGCCGGTTTCGCCGGCCTTCGCTCGCGCCCGACCGTCACCGTCAGGCTTCCGCAGCCGGCCACCACATGGCTCAACGCCAGCACATGCCCCTCGGCGCTCACGACGACTCCGGTCCCGGCGCCGACCGGCCTGGTCGCAGCAGGGGCCGGAGCGGGTGGCGCCGCCAAGCCCCCAGCGGCCCGCTGCTCTTGCCATTCCCGGGCCATCTCCTGCGCCCTGGCAATCTGCTCCGGCGTCATCACCCGGGCGAGCGCATCGCGGTTCTTGATCGCCACCTGGTCGCCCTGTGAGGCCGCCAGGTTCGTCCACATGTGGGCGCGGAGGAAGTCCTGGGGCACGCCCCGCCCGTGAAAGTACATGTAGCCGAGATTGCTTTGCGCATCGGCGTGTCCCTGCTCGGCGGCCCGTTGATACCAGACCACGGCCTGCCGATCATCTTGAGCGACGCCCTTGCCGTTGGCGTAGGCGAAACCGAGGTTGTACTGCGCCAGCGCTGAGCCCTGCTCGGCCGCTCGGCGCCACCAGCGCACCGCCTCCGCATCGCTTGCGGCGACGCCTTCGCCTTTGGCGTAGGCGTAGGCCAGCGCCAGTTGCGATTCCAGATGCCCCTGGGTGGCGGCTTTTTCAAACCATTTCGCCGCCTCCAGCGGATTCGCCGGCACCCCGCGGCCTTCGGCCAACGCCCGGCCGAGCTCATACTGGGCCGCCGGATGCCCCTGTTCAGCGGCGGCGCGATACCATCTGGCCGCCTCGGCATCGTTCCGGCTCACCCCCTTGCCTTCGGCGTAGGCCCGCGCCAGACGGTACTGCGCCGAGGCCGGGCCCGAGGCAGCCACTAACCGATAGATCGCCGCTGCCTGCGCATCGTCCTGCACCAGCAGCGCGCCGCTTTCGATCAGCGCGCGCAAGGCGAGCAGCGCACCGGCATGGCCGTTCTCGGCCGCGGTGCGATACCACCAGGCTGCCGCATTGATGTCTTTGCGCACCCCCTTGCCGTTGGCGTAGGCGAAGCCCATGGCGTGCTGCGCCTCCAAGTTGCCCTGCTCGGCCGCCTGGCGGTGCCATTTCACCGCCTCGGCGTCGTCTTGAGCCACGCCCCGCCCTTCCCAGTAGGCTCGGCCGAGCTCGTACTGCGCGTCGGCATGGCCCCGCTCGGCCGCCGCCCGAAACCACCGGGCCGCCTCGAAGTCGTCGCGCGGGATTCCTAGCCCGCCGACATAGACCATGCCCAGCCGGTACTGCGCTTCGAGATGGCCCCCGCGCGCCGCGCGGAGCAGCCACTGGGCCGCCTGGGAGTCGTCTTTCGCCACCCCCGCACCCTCGGAGTAGGCCAACGCCAGCTGATACTGCGCAGCCGGATGCTCCTGCGCAGCGGCCTTGGCGAACCAGGCGGCGGCTTCGGCCTCATTGCGCTCCACGCCGGAGCCCGCCTGGTACATCGTCCCCAGCAGATATTGCGCTGTGGAGTGACCTTGCTGGGCGGCGAGCCGGAACCATTTCACCGCCTCGGCCAAGTCGCGCGGCACCCCCTTGGCGTTCAGATGCATGTAGCCGAGCGCGTACTGGGCATCCTTGTTCCCGTTCTGCGCCGCCAGCCGATACCAATGCACTGCCTGTTCCTCACTCTCGGCAACTCCTTTGCCGGTGGCATGCATCAGTCCTAGCATGAACTGGGCCAAGGCGTCCCCCCTCGCCGCCGCGGAGCGGAACTCCTTGAGCGCCGTCTGGAAATCGCCCTTCGCGTAGGCAAGCATGCCCTCCTTGACGCCGCCCCACAGCGGGAGGCTCAGAGCCGCTGCGACCAGGCCGATCGAGATCAGCTTGACTGCCGCCATCGATTCTCCAGCATTCTCCCACAGCCGGGCGCGTGCGCTTTCCTCACGAGACCGCCGAGACGGCTCGCACGGCTTCTAACTCGAGAAAACCCTCCGGCCTCGCGCTTCCCGACACCCGTTCAAAGATAAGCTCCAGCACGGCCGTCCCGGAACGCTCGATTTCAAATTCGAGAAGGCAGCGGCCCCTGCCGGCGCCGAGCGGCGAGGATTCGGCGAGAAGGCGCCCATCGGCCGATTTCAGCCGCCAGCGCAGCCCGGTCGGCTCACCCTCGGCGAAGCCTTTGAATTCCGCACGGTAGCGGCACTCGATCCGGTACCGCCCGGCGGGCTCAACCAGGAGAGTCTGTCGCAGAAGCTCACACCGCTCCGGCTGCCTGCCGCTAAAGCTGATGCGCCATCCGGGCCGCCCCTGCGGCGCAACGAAGACCCCCTCAACGCGCGCGATCTTCCAGTCGAAAGCCCGGCCGGTCGTCCAAAAGGAAAAGTCCCCATTGGTGACAACCGGACCGCCAGACACCGGGAGCGGCGCATAGGGCAGGAGCCCGCGGCGAGCAAGCTTGTCCCAGAGCCGGGCGGCTGCGCGGTCGGCGCCGGCTTCTAGCAAGCGGTCCGTGGCGTCGAGCAACTGCTCGCGATCCGCGGACGCGGCGGAATCGGCCAACTCCCCCAGCAGCCCCGCGGCCGCCTCCAGCTCGCCGCGATCCAAGAGGAACCGGGCGAACTCGCCTAGCACAGCGCGCCGCGGCGGCACGACTCGCTCGAGCAGAAAGCCCGCCTCCGGGCGGAGACGCCAGCAGAGTTCAAACAGAGCCCGTCGGTCGCCGTAAGAGATCGCCAGCGCCTCATGCGCCCATCGCCAGAAGGCCTCCGACCGGCCCTCGCGGTAGTAAAAGTTGGCCAGCGTCCACCGCGGCAGATACTTCCGGCTCAGGCGCGCCGCCTCGAGTAGCTGCGCTTCGGCCTCGGCAACCCGCCCGGCAATCTCCTCACGAAGCCCGAGATGAATGCGAATGGAGGCGTCGGCCGGGCTCAAGACGGCAGCCTGGCGAAGCCATGGGATCGGATCCTCGCCCGCGCGCTCGGCAACCTCCGCCAGCCCGAGATAAAACTCCGCCCGCCCCGAAATCAGTTCGAGGGCCCGGCGCATCTGCTCCGGCCGACCCGAGGCGAACAGATGCTCCGCCCACGCCTGGCGGATCGAAGCAAAACCGGCCCAGACTAGCAGCGCCATGGCCGCTCCCGCGGCCGGCCATCGGGCGCCGAGGCCGGCGACCTGCAACCGGCCTTTGCGGACCGGCTCCGGGCCACGCATATCGTTTATGGTATTATCTCTCAGCCGCCAAACAAAAAGGAGATAGCCATGCGCCGTCCCTGTGCGCCCGTGAGCGTGACTGCCGCGTTGCTGGCCGTTGCCGTCCTGGCAGCCTCAGCCGTGGACACGCCGATCGGCCTCGTCACCTCGGGCGGAGACTTCTTGATCGATCAGGCCCGTGTTTCCGGCAATGCAACGCTCCGGGACGGGACGCTCGTTGAGACCCTCGGCGCGCCGTCGGCGCTTCGGCTTCGCCGAGGAGCCGAGATCGACCTGGGCGAGCGAACCAAGGCGCGGGTCTTCGCCGATCGATTGGTGCTCGAAGCCGGCGTCTCCGACTTCCGCGCGGGCACAGGCTATGCCATCGAGGCCGCCTCGCTCCGCATCCGGCCCGCTTCGGCGGCAACGCGCGGCCGCGTCGTTCGCCCGGGCGAGAGGACCGTGCAGTTGGGCGTGAGCGAGGGCGCAGTCGAGGTATTCGACGCGCGCGGCATCCTGATCGCGAACGTGGTTCCGGGCACGGCGCTCGAGTTCGAGCCGCAGGTGGCCGGAGCGGCGCCGCCGTCGAGCTTCGCCGGGTGCCTGCTTCGGAAGCAGGACCGCTGGGTGCTCTACGACCAGACCACGCGACTCGTCATCCAGCTTCGCGGCACCGGATTCGAAAAGGAGTGGGGAAATCGCGTTCAGGTGGTCGGCACCACCGACGTCGGCGCGCAATCGGAGGTGGCCGCCCAGGTAGTCGATGTGACGAGCCTCACCCGCCTGGCGCAAGGCGGCTGCGAGGCAGTGGCGAAAATCATCGCGGCCGAGTTGCCCGCCAAGCCCGCTCCGCCCGGCCCGCCCGTCCAGACCGGGGGTGGCATGTCGGCCGGCACCAAGGTAGCGATCCTGGCGGTGCTGGGAGCGGGCGCAGGGGCCGGCGCCTACTTTGCCACCCAGAAAAAAGACCGATCGCCCTGAACTGGAGTTACTGAAGACCTGCTACCGCTGGGCTGAGATGGCTCAGATCGGGTGTGGTGCGGATGAGAGGACTTGAACCTCCACGGGGATTACCCCACAACGACCTCAACGTTGCGCGTCTGCCAATTCCGCCACATCCGCACGCTGCTGTCTGATTCTTTTTATAGCACACGCCAGCGCCCGCTGTGCTCACTGCTTGGGGGGAGCGCCTGAGGGCTGCGCGGGCGCCGGCTGCTGGCCCGGCGCCGGCGGAATGTTCAGCGGAATCGTTTGCGGCGTGCCGCCCTCCGGATAGAGCGTCACCGACGGCTGTCCGGCAGGAGCGCCGGTTTCGACCGGCTGCGCCTGCGAGCCGGTTTTCTCAAGCACCGTTGCCGTGACGCCGCCGCGCTTGGTGGCATAGATGGCCAGCGACAACGAGGTCAGCATGAACAGCGCCGCCGCCACCTTCGTCGCCTTCGAGAGCACCGTCGCCGAGCCGCGCGGTCCGAACGCCGTCTGCGAGCCCATGCCGCCAAAGGCTCCCGCCAGATCCGCCGCCTTGCCGCTTTGCAGCAGCACGACGATGATCAGGAAGAAGCAGATTAGCACGTGCAGAATAGTCAGGAGGACAACCATAAGGATCGAGGCGGAGAGCCGCTCGCCTCTATTCTACACCAGTTGGGCAGAGCCTGGGAGGCTCAAGGCTGCCACTCGTAGTAGGAGGCGTAGCCGCCGCCGATGTTTCGGGCCAGCCACAGGCGGTACTCCCGGCTGGCCGTGCGCGTCGGCTCGCGGCGCGGCGCCTGCTCGGTGTTTGTATAGACAAACAGCGCCGGGGCTCCCTCCGGCGTGCGGCCCAAGCAGATCACCTCGTCGCGGTAGTCGCCTGCCAGATCGGCGGTCATCGGACAGGAGCCCGAGCCTGCCTCGTTCGGCGGCGGAAGCGGGAGCGGTTCGACGGTGGAACCGTTGAACCGGCCGAGCCGCGTGCCGTCGCCCGACATCAGCTCGCGCGTCGGCGCCCCGGTCCAGTTCACCGGCCGCCAGAAGCGCGGAAATGGATTCACGAGAATCTTGCCCTCGGCCGAGAACAGCACATTGTCCTGCATGGGGTGGCCGTCCCGATTAGCCAGCAACTCCAGACCGGGCGAACCCTCCCAGATGTCGGAGGCCCAGCCGGTATGCCCGTGCACCCAGCGCGGGTCGTCTTCGCGGTTGACCTTCCAGAGCACCTGCCCGGAGCTGGCATCCACCAGATACGCTCCGGCGTGGATGCTGCTTTCCACCACGTAGTAAACCTGCCGAGTCTTGGTCGCCGGCAAGATGCGAGCGACCGCCACGATATCGGGATGGCCCCGATACAAAGCCCAGCGCAACCGTCCGTCCGGGTTGAGCAGCATCGTGCCGTTAAAAACCTCGTCGCGGCCGTCGCCGTCGACGTCGGCGATGTCCACGTGGTGCGAACCGCTGCCGTTGGTCTCGGCAAAGCTCTCGTAACGCCAGAGACGGGCCAGGCGCGCGTCAAAGGCCTCGATCACCTCGTTCTCATACAGCCCCGTCTGTGTGACGATCGCCGGCCGCTTGCCGTCCAGGTAGGCAATCGACATGTGAACGCGCGTCGAGGACTTGCTGAAGTCGGAAACCATCCGCGTCCAAGGCGTCTTGCGCAGAAGGCGCCCGCTGAGGCCCTCGAGCACCGCAAGAAAAAGCTCGCCACCCTCCTCGATCTGCGCGATCACCTCGGCGCGGCCGTCGCCGTCCAGATCATAGACGTTTACCGGCACGTTGTTGGCGTTACCGAAGCAGTGCTCGTGGCGCACCAAAGCCCTTCGCCACAGGGGACGGCCGTAGCTGGTGAAGGCCTCGAGCTCGACCGGCACGCCGGGATCGCGCGACATCTCCTGGATGCCGTTGTCGAGCCGCAGGACGACATCGAGCAGGCCGTCGCCGTCGAGATCGCCGAACACCGGCGCCACTCCGCCCTGCCGCGTCGTGGCGGAGATGCTCATGAGCAAGCCGCTCGGCTTGCCGCCCGGCTCGATGCCCGCCCACTCCGAGGGCGGTAGCTCGGCGCCGTTCCGGTCCACGGGACGTACGCGGTAGTACAGGCGCGACCCCGGGGGCGGATTCCGATCGATGAAGTTGGTCGGTCCTTGGACGGGCCGCGAGGTGATTCTGTGGCCGGCGGCGTCCGTGCGCGTGGACCGATAGACGTGAAAGCCGACCTCGGCGCTATCGCTCGCCAGAAGCTGCCAGCCGAGGAAGACCGCTCCGTCCTGGGCGGGCGCGGCAACCAGGCGCCGCACTTGGCGGCGGAAGTGAGTCGTACCCTCGGGTTCGCGGACCAGCCGAAAGCCGATGTCGGGGTGGCGGATGCCCGAGCTGGCGCCGCCGAAGACCCCGCACCGCAGGTAGTACTCGCCCCGGGCCCAGGAACCGCCGGCTAAGGCGGTCTCGCGCTCGATCGGATCGGCCACGCGATAGATGAAGCGTGAGGTCGCCAGGTCCGGGTATCGGTCCACCATCTGCCAGACATTGCCCGCCATGTCATACAGGCCCCACGAATTCCTCGCGCCTTCTTTGACCGCTCGCAAGTGGCGCTGCCAGTCGGCGAAGTTCCTGTTGCCCTCGGCATCGTAGTTGGCCTTGCCTGCCGGCGCCTCCGAGCCCCACGGGTAGACGGCTTCGGCAGAGCCCGCCCGCGCGGCGTACTCAAATTCGGCGGCCGTCGGCAGCCGGTAGAGGCGTCCTTCGCGCTTCGTCCGCCAGCGGCAATAGGCGGCCGCGTCAAAACGGTTGACGAAGACGACCGGCCAGTCTTCCATGCCGGGAGGAATCCTGCCGCCCCTCCAGTGAAGAGGCGGCGGATGGCCGGCCTCCTCGACGAACTCCAAGTACTGGCGGTTGGTCACCGGGTGCACGGCCATCTCGAAGTCCTCCACGCGGACCTCGGGCCGGCCCGGCAACGTGCCCCCGCGGATGCGCACGAAGTCGGCTCCGGAAACCAGAGCCGCGCTGAGCAAGACGGCGATCACGGCTCGACGCATTGCGCGTTCAGCGTATCAGCTCGGCCGGAGCCGTTGCAAGCCGATGCCGGAGAGCCCCGGTGCTATCATGAGCGTCGATGGAGCAGACGGCGCGCTTGCCGTCGATCGTCATCGTCGGCCGGCCGAACGTCGGCAAATCCACCCTGTTTAACCGCATCCTCGGCGCCCGGCGGGCGATCGTGGGCGACGAGCCGGGCATCACCCGGGACCGGATCCGCGGCGAAGCCTCTTACGGCGACAAGCGATTCGAGTTGGTCGACACCGGTGGCATCCTCCCGCACGAGGACGATCTGATTCCGGCCGAGATCTTCAAACAGGCCCGTGTCGCGCTCGAAGCCGCCGACCAGGTGATCCTGCTGGTAGACGGCCGCGCCGAGCTGACGGCTGCCGACCGGGAGCTCGCCGGACTGCTGCGCCGTCTGGGCAAGCCGGTCACCGTTGCGGTGAACAAGATTGACGCGCCTCAGCGGGAAGTGCTTGCCCCGCAGTTCTACGAGCTCGGCTTTGACGCTGTCTTCCCCATCTCGGCCGAACACCAGCTCGGCATCGACGAGCTGCTCGAACACCTGACGCGCGATTTTCCGGCGCTGCCTGCCGAGCCGGCGCCGCCGCCCGCTCGCATCAAGGTCGCCATCATCGGCCGGCCCAACGTCGGCAAGTCGACCCTTCTCAACACCCTGGTAGGCCAAGAGCGGACGATCGTTTCGCCCGTGCCCGGCACCACGCGTGATGCCGTCGACGAGACCGTGCTTCGCGACGGCGTCGAGTATGTTTTCGTCGACACCGCCGGCATCCGGCGCAAGGGCAAAACCAAGCTGATGGCGGAGAAGCTCAGCGTGGTGATGGCGCGCCGGCACATTCGCCTGGCCGATGTCGTGCTGTTGGTGCTCGACGCGACCGAGGGAGTCGTGGGCTTGGATGCCACCATCGCCGGCTACGCCCACGAAGGCGGCCGGGCGCTCGTCATCCTGGTCAACAAATGGGACATCGCCCCGAGCAAAGACAAGGCGGCTTTCCTGGCGAGTATCCGCCGCGAGATGAAGTTCCTCGACTACGCTCCCGTGGCCTTCCTGGCGGCGAAGACGGGCGCCGGCGTCAGTCAACTGTTCGGCCTGATCCGACGAGGCTATGAGTCCGCCTCCCGGCGCATTCCCACGGCGGAGCTGAACCGGTTTCTGGCCACGCTCGAGCTCGACCCGAACCTCAAGATCCGGTACATGACCCAGGTGGGCGTCCGCCCACCCTCCTTCGTCGTCTTCACCGGAAGCGAGCGCGGCCTGCACTTTTCTACCGAACGATACTTCATCAACCGGTTGCGCGAGCAGTTCGGCTTTGCCGGAACGCCCATTGTCGTGAAGGCTAAGCGAACCCGCGGCCGCGTCAAGGCCTGAGTTCGGCGCTCGGGTTGCGGGGCCGGGCCGGGCCTCCGTATACTGGTGATTCGGGGCACTCTGAATCGAGCAAAGCTTTGGCGACCCGGAAGTGAACGTCTCGGCCGGCGCCAGGAGAAGATATGCCGAAACGCACATACCAACCCAACAACCGCAGGAGAGCCAAGACGCACGGTTTCCGGGAGCGCATGAGGAGCAAGGCCGGGCGGGCAGTTTTGGCCCGGCGTCGGGCCAAGGGCCGACGCAAGCTGAGTGTGAGCGACGAAAGAGCCGTCCGATACGCCAAGTAACTTCCAGCACAGCCAAGCCCCGCTCGTTTTCCTTCCCCAAGAGGTTTCGCCTGCTGCGGCGGAAGGACTTCCGCAGGGTTTACGAAGAAGGCATGCGAATCCCGGGCGCCTGCTTCCTGGCCTTTTGCCTGGACAGAAAGAGCCCCGACGGGCCTCGCGTGGGCTTCACCGTGCCCCGCTCGGTGGGCAAGGCAGTGCAACGAAACCGGATCAAGCGAAGAATGCGTGAAGCGGTGCGGCTCCAACTCTGGAGGCTGGCGCCGCAATTCGATGTCGTCTTCAACGCCCGCCGCGCCGTGCTCGAGGCCCCGTTCGAGGAGCTGGAACGCGAAGTCGAGAGGGTGTTTCGCCGATGCAGAGCCTCTTGATCCGCCTGCTCGTCTTCTACAAAGGGTGGGTGTCGCCTTGGCTGCCGTCAGCCTGCCGGTTTCACCCCACCTGCTCGGAATACATGCGCCAGGCCGTGGAGCGCTACGGCGCCGCCCGCGGCCTATGGCTCGGCCTGAGGCGCCTGGCCCGCTGCCATCCCCTTCACCCGGGAGGGTTGGACCCCGTACGCTGAGCGCCCATCGTGACAGATCCCAGCATGCCGCTTAGAACCAACGGGCCGGAGAAAAAGGAGCTGTCGATGGAGGCGCGGCTCCTGCTCGCGTTTCTCCTCATGGGCGTGGTCCTGTTTCTTACGCCTTACTTCTATCCGCCGCCCCCGCCCCCAAAGCCGGCGACCGCGACGCCCGTTGCCGAGCCCGTCAAGCCGGCCGAGGCGGAGCCTCAAAAGCTCGAGGCCGAATCGCTTCCGAAGATCGTTTCCCCGATCGGCGGCCAGCAGGAAGAAGAGCTCGTCGTCGATAACGGCGTCGCGCAGGTGACCTTCTCCAACCGCGGAGCGGTCGTGCGGAGCTGGATTCTCTCCCGATACCGCGACGCGCAGGGCAACCCCCTCCAACTGGTCCGCGGGGAAGGTCTCGAGCGCACGGGCTACCCCTTCAGCATGGTTTTCCGCGATTCCTCGCCGCCGGCCGACCCCAACAACGTCCTGTACGCCGTGCGGCGCTCGCCCGACGGGCTGGGCCTGGAATTTGAATTCTCCGACGGCGCGGCCTACTTCTACAAAGCCTTCCGGTTCGAGCCGGACAGTTATCTCGTCACGGTTTCAAGCGCCGCGGCAGGCGAGCGCGCGCCGCTGGCGCACTGGCTCGCCTGGCGAGGCGGATTCGGAGACGCCACCGCCTGGAGCATCTCGACCTCGCAGCATACCGTCTATTTCGATCTGTCTCAAAACAAGCTGGTCACCCACGATCCCAAGAGCGCCAAAGAGGGCCCCATCACCGAAAGCGGCAATTATTCCTTCGCCGGCATCCAGGACGCCTATTTCGCCGCCGTCGCCCTGCCTCGTCGCGGCTCCTCCTTCGAGCTGAGGACTTATAGCGATCCGGTGAAGGTCGAGGGCGGCAAAGAGGAGCCGCGCATCGGCATGGCGTTGGGCGGCGGAGGCAGAAACGAGTTTCCGTTCTTCGTCGGCCCGAAAGACCTGGACCAGCTCAAGCAGATCGACCCGCGGCTCCAGACGCTCGTCGACTTCGGCTGGTTCTCCTTCCTGGCCAAGCCTCTGTTTCTGGCCCTGAAGTGGATCAACAACAAATGGATCGGCAACTGGGGCTGGTCGATCGTGGTCCTGACGGTCGCCATCAACTTCCTCCTGCTGCCCCTGAAGCTGAGCAGCCTCAAGTCGATGAAGAAGATGCAGATGCTCCAGCCCGAAATCAAGGCCATCAGCGAAAAATACAAAGGCCTGAGCCTGCGCGATCCTCGCCGTACGCAGCAGAACGAGGAGATGATGGCGCTCTACAAAAAGCACGGCGTCAACCCGATGGGCGGCTGCATGCCGATGCTGTTGCAGATCCCCTTCTTCATCGCCTTCTACAAAGTGCTGACCGTGGCCATCGAGTTGCGAGGCGCCCCCTGGCTTTGGGTGACCGACCTGTCCCAACCGGAGCACCTGCCCATTCGCATCCTCCCCATCGCCATGGTCGTCTCGCAGTTCGTCATTCAGAAGATGACGCCCACAACGAGCCTGGATCCCACGCAGCAGCGAATCATGATGCTGATGCCGCTCATGATGGGCTTTTTCTTCTACGGCGTCTCCAGCGGGCTGGTGCTATACTGGTTGACCAGCAACGTCGTGGGCGTGGCGCAGCAGTGGTTTTTCAACCGAATGGGGCACTCCGCGCCGCCGGCCGTCCCCGCCGCCGCCAAAGTCGAGGCGAAACCCGCAAGGAGGCGATCCCGGAAATAGTCGGTGAGTGCAAAGAAATACACCGTCGCTCGCGTCGGTCCCCAGATCACAGAGTTCCTCTCCCGTATCCTCAAACGCGCTCGCCTGCGCTTGACCCCGGAGGTCAAGGAGCCGGAGCCGCGTTACACCGACTTTGAGAATCCCGACTTGGTGGTGAATTTCACCGGCCCGGACGTGGCCCTGCTGCTTGAGAACAAAGCCGAGCTCCTGCTGGCGCTCGAGC
>Ga0308391_1000058_pt1 | contig 38944 bp, 36 predicted proteins | sample Hotspr20Samplet1_FD_202363 | JGI IMG/M metagenome (GOLD analysis project Ga0308391, IMG submission 202363) | Hot spring phototrophic mat microbial communities from Octopus Spring, Yellowstone National Park, Wyoming, United States - 20050623_t1 ... | reverse complement strand
CTCGACCATCACCATGCCGTCGGGATCGAGGCGGGTGACCTTGCCGACGATGCCGCCGCCGGTCAAAACCTGATCGCCCTTCTTGAGCGCTTCGAGCATCGCCTTGTGCTGCTTCATTTTCTGCTGCTGCGGGCGGATCAGCAGGAACCAGAAGACGATGAAAATCAACACCAGGGGCAAGAGCGAGACGAACACGTCGCCGCCCCCGGCGCCCGAGGCCTGGGCGTAGGCCGGAGAAACCAGCATGGGGTCCTCGGAGGGTGGTGAGGCCGATCGGTCCTGGACTATAGCGGGGGGAGGGCGGGATGCAACCACGGTCGGCGACCGGCCGGGCCTTGTCGCCGCACCTTGCGCTGCTAGCCTCCGCGCCCGCGGCGCAGCCCGGCGCCCCGCCGCCCCGCCCGGAAGTCCCGATGAGCGATCCCGAGCTCCTCCCCCTCCTCGGCCGCATTGCCGCGGCGCTCGAACGGCTCGCCCCGCCGCCGCCCGAGCCGGTCGATCTCGACCTGGCCGAGGCCTTCGTCTTCGAGGGCGGGGAGCGGCTCCGGCCGGTCGCCAAGGTGCACCGGGTCGAGCTCGATCTTCTGTGCGGGATCGACCGGGTGGCGCAGATCCTGCTCGACAACACCCGCCGCTTCGCCCGTGGCCTCCCGGCCAACAACGCGCTCCTTTGGGGGGCGCGCGGGATGGGCAAGAGCTCGCTCGTGAAGGCGGTCCACGCCCGGGTCAACGCCGAGGGGCTCGGGCCCTTGAAGCTGATCGAAATCCACCGCGAAGACATCGAAGCCCTGCCGCGGCTCCTGCAGATCCTGGCGGCGACCCCGCGGCGCTGCGTGATCTTCTGCGACGATCTCTCCTTCGACCAGGACGACACCTCCTACAAATCGTTGAAGGCGGTGCTCGAGGGCGGGATCGAGGGGCGGCCGGCCAACGTCCTGTTCTACGCCACCTCCAACCGGCGGCACCTGATGCCGCGGCAGATGATCGAGAACGAGCGCTCGACCGCGATCAACCCTTCCGAGGCGGTCGAGGAGAAGGTTTCGCTTTCCGACCGGTTCGGCCTCTGGCTCGGCTTCCACCCCTGCTCGCAGGAGGTCTACCTCGAGATGGTCCAGCGCTACGCCGAACACTTCGCCCTGCCGGTCGAGCCCGAGCGGCTGCGGCGCGAGGCGCTCGAATGGGCGACCACCCGCGGCGCCCGCTCCGGGCGGGTCGCGTTCCAGTTCGTCCAGGACCTGGCCGGCCGGCTCGGCCTGCCGCTCGCCTGAGCGCGGCGGGCTCAAAGTGGCTCCGGCGCCAACAGCAGATCGCGCTCGCGGGCCAGCCGGGCCGAAACCTCCTCGGCCGGTAGGCCGATCATTTCGAAGGCGCGGCCCGCGAGCTGCAGGCTCGCTTCGACGGTCTCCGGCACGACCGCATCGGCGCCGAGCTCGAGCAGCCGCCGCGCGTGCCCGGCGTCGCGGGCGCGGGCGACGATCGGCAGCCGCGCAGCGATCCGACGGGCGGCGGTCACCGTCCGCTCGGCGGTGGCCGGTGCGTCGAGGGTGACGATCAGCGCCTGGGCTTCCTCGAGCCGGACCCGCGCGAGGATCTCCGGCCGACCGGCATCACCCACGTAGACCGGCCGGCCGCGGGCCCGCTCCTCGGCGACGCGGGCGGCATCGAGGTCGAGGGCGAGCCAGGGGATCGCGGCCTGGTCCAGGATCTGCGCCACGGTGCGGCCGACCCGGCCGAATCCGGCGATCACCACGTGGCCGACCTCTTGGGCGACCGGCGGCAACTCGGGCGTGGCGGCCGGGGCGGCCCGCTGCCGCGCCCGGAGCCGCTCGGCGAGCGCCGGGCCGAGCCGGGCGAGCAGCGGCGAAGCGAGCATCGAGACCAACACGACCGCGACCATGAAGCGGGCGGTTTCGGCCGGGACGAGCCCACCGCGCTGGGCCAGGGCCACGACCACGAGGGCGAACTCGCCGCCCTGGCCCAAGAGGATCCCGACCTCGAGGGCGACCGGCAGGGCCAAGCCCAACCCGGCGCCGAGTGCCACCACGAGGGTGGCCTTGATCGCCGCGAGACCGAGGACCGAGAGGAGCACGAGCGGCAGCTCCGGCAAGATCGCGAGCGGATCGACGCCGGTCCCGACCGTGACGAAGAAGAGCCCGAGGAGGAGGCCCTTGAAGGGCTCGATGTCGGCCTCGATCGTGTGGCGGAACTCGCTCTCGGCCAACAGCACGCCGGCGACGAAGGCGCCGAGCGCCGGCGAGGCGCCGGCTCCGGCGGTGATCCCCGCACTGCCGATCACGAGGAGGAGGGCCGCGGCGACCAGGACCTCGCGACCGCCTGCGCGGCTCGCCAGGCGCAGGAGCGGGCGGATCACCCGCGGCCCGAGCAGCAGCAGCGAGCCGAACGCCAAAGCGGTCAAGGCGAGCGTCTCGACGAGGGCACCCCAGGGGTCGGCCGCGGCGAGCCCGGTCAGGAGCCCGACGAGCAGGAGGATCGGGACGACCGCGATGTCCTGCGCCAAGAGGACGGCGAAGGCGATCCGCCCGGCCTCGGTCGTCTGCCGCCGCTGCTCGATCAACAGCTGCATGACGACCGCGGTCGAGGAAAGGGCGAGGCTCAGGCCCAAGAGGACTGAGGCCGACAGGCCGTTGCCGAAGGCCGCGGCGATCGCCGCGATCACCGCCCCGGTCACCGCCACCTGGAGGCTGCCGAGCCCGACGATCCAGCGGCGGAGTGCGGCGAGCCGGTCGAGCGAGAGCTCGAGGCCGAGCACGAACAGGAGAAAGACGACGCCGAGCCCGCCGAGCCGCTCGAGCATCTCCGGGTCCTCGAAGGTGGCGACGGCGAGCCAGGGGGCGCGCTCGGCGAGCCGACCGGCGACGTGCGGGCCGAGCAGCACACCGACCAGGAGGAAGGCGGTGACCTGGCCCGTGCCGAGCCGGTGGAGGAGCGGCACGACCACGCCCGCGGCGGCGAGGTAGAGCAAGATGTCGGCCGTACCGGCCGGGAAGACGTCGTGCTCCATGCACCCTCGGATCGGTTGGCTCGGGCGCCGGCGGCGCCCCGCACCATATGGCGATGGTCGGGCGGTCTGTCCGGCACGCTCGGCGATCTTCCCGAGCGGGCCGGACCGTGCCATGCGCGGCGCCCGTGATCGACCCGCCCGCCTGGCTCGCCCGGCGCCTTTCGGCGCTGCACGACGGCCCGCACCGCACGGGCTCGTTGATCGTCACGCTCTTCGGCGACGCGATCGTGCCGCGCGGCGGCGAGCTGTCGGTCGTTTCGCTGCTCGCGATCATGGCGGCGATGGGGATCGGCGAGGGGCCGGTGCGGACCGCGGCCTCGCGGCTCTCGGCCGAGGGCTGGCTCGAGCGCCGGCGGGTCGGCCGGCGGGCCTTCTATCGGCTCGCCCGGGCCGGCGAGGCGGTCTTCGCCGAGGCCACCCGGCGGATCTACGGCCCACCGCCCACCGCGGAGGACGGTCGGCTCACGCTCGTGGTGGTCGCCCCGGAAGCCGACCGCGAGCGGGCGCGCGGGGCCCTCGAGGCCGCCGGGTTCGCGCCGCTCGCGGCCGGGCTGTTCGTCGCACCGCGAGCCCGCCCGGTGCCGGCGCTGCCCGGGCTCCTGCGGCTCGAGGCGGTGCCCGATCCGGGCCAGGGGCCGGCCCTCGCAGCGCTCGCTTGGCCGCTCGAGGCGATCGCCGAGCGCTATCGGCGGTTCCTCGCCCTCTGGCGGCCGGCTTCGGAGGTGGTGGGCCCGGTCGACCCGCTCGTGGCCCTCGTCGCCCGCCTGCTCTTGATCCACGACTATCGGCGCGTGGTCTTGAAGGACCCGCTCCTGCCCCCGGGCCTCTTACCGGCCGATTGGCCGCAAAGGGAGGCGCGGGTGCTCTGCGGCCGGCTCTGGCACCGGCTGCTCGAACCTTCCGAGGCCTGGCTCGACGCGCACGCCACGACCGAGGCCGGTCCCCTGCCGCCGCCCGGGCCGGAGCTCTTCCGCCGGTTCGCCGACCTCTTGCCCGAGCCGCCGCTCGCGACCACATCTTACGCGTCTTGATCCGGTCGCCGATTTTTCGTAAGGTGTCGGCGTCGGGCAGGGAGGTGGGGCGTGTACAGCCAGGCGCTCAACGAGCGGATCGAGGGCCCCCGGGTCGTCGAGGATCCGGACAAGCTCGCGGCGTTCCAAGCGCGCATCGACGCCGAGGAGCGGATCGAGCCGAACGATTGGATGCCCGAGGCCTATCGCCGCACCCTGATCCGCCAGATCGGCCAGCACGCCCATTCCGAGGTCGTGGGCATGCTGCCCGAGGGCAATTGGATCACGCGGGCACCGTCGTTGCGGCGGAAGGCGGCGCTCCTCGCCAAGGTCCAAGACGAGGGGGGCCACGGGCTCTATCTTTACGCCGCGGTCGAGACCTTGGGTGTGTCGCGCGAGGAGCTCTACGAGCAGCTGCTCGCGGGCAAGGCCAAGTACAGCTCGATCTTCAACTATCCCACGCTCACCTGGGCCGACATCGGCTGCATCGGCTGGCTCGTCGACGGGGCGGCGATCATGAACCAGATCCCGCTCTGTCGGACCTCCTACGGCCCCTACGCCCGGGCGATGATCCGCATCTGCAAGGAGGAGAGCTTCCACCAGCGCCAGGGCTACGAGATCATGCTCACCCTCTGCCGCGGCACGCCCGAGCAGAAGGCGATGGCGCAGGACGCCTTGAACCGCTGGTGGTGGCCGTCGCTCATGATGTTCGGCCCGCCGGATTCCGAGAGCCAGCACACCGAGCAATCGATGCGCTGGAAGATCAAGCGCTTCACCAACGACGAGCTGCGCCAGAAGTTCGTCGACGCCACTGTCCCGCAGGGACTTTATCTCGGCTTGACCTTCCCCGATCCGGAGCTGCGCTTCGACGAGACCACGGGGCATTGGCGCTTCGGGCCCATCGACTGGTCGGAGTTCAAGCGGGTGCTGGCGGGACAGGGCCCGTGCAACCGCGAGCGCCTGGCCGCCCGGCGCAAGGCGCACGAGGAGGGAGCCTGGGTGCGCAAGGCGGTGCTCGCCCATGCCGCCAAGCAGCGGGCCCGCGAACGGGCGCAGCGGATCGCCGCGGAGTGAGCGCGATGGCCGAACGACCGATGCCGCTTTGGGAAGTCTTCATCCGCTCGCGCACCGGGCTCGCCCATCGCCACGTGGGCTCGGTGCACGCCGCGGACGCGGAAATGGCCCTCCAGGCCGCGCGCGACACCTACACCCGGCGCGGCGAGGGGCTGTCGATCTGGGTCGTGCCGTCGGCGGCGATTACCGCCTCCGACCCGGCCGACAAGGGGCCCTTGTTCGAGCCGACCGCCTCCAAGATCTACCGGCATCCGAGCTTCTACGAGATCCCCGAGGAGGTCGGGCACATGTGAGCGGCCGGGGAGGGCGCGCCTTGACCACCATCCACCTCGAGGAAACGCCGCACCTCACCTACGTCCTGCGGCTCGCCGACAGCGCGCTCGTGCTCTCGCACCGGCTGTCGGAATGGTGCGGCCACGCACCGATGCTCGAAGAAGATCTGGCGCTCGCCAACATCGCGCTCGATCTGTTGGGCCAAGCGCGGCTGCTTTACGAGCACGCCGCCGCGCTCGAGGGCCGTGGCCGGAGCGAGGACGATCTCGCCTATCTGCGCGACGCGCCGCAGTTCAAGAACTTGTTGATCTGCGAACTGCCGCGGGGCGATTTCGCCTTCACGATCGTCCGCCAGACGCTCGTATCGGCCTTCTTCCACCCCTATTGGCAGCTCGCCCGCAGCTCGACCGACCGCACCCTCGCGGCGATCGCCGAGAAGGCGGAGAAGGAGGTCGCCTACCATCTGCGCCACGCCGGCGCCTGGCTCGTGCGGCTTGGCGACGGGACCGAGGAGAGCCGAAGGCGCACGCTCGAAGCCCTCGACACGCTCTGGCCCTACACCGGCGAGCTCTTCGAGGTCGACGCGGTGGGCGAGGCGATGATCGAGGCCGGGATCGCCCCCGATCCCGCGAGCGTCCGGCCGGTCTTCGAGGACACGCTCGATCGGCTCTTCGCCGAGGCCGATCTGCCGCGTCCCGCGCCCACTTGGATGCAGACGGGCGGGCTCAGGGGCGTCCACACCGAGCATCTGGGCCACATGCTCGCGGTCATGCAGCACCTGCCGCGGGCCTATCCCGGAGCGCGCTGGTGAGCACGGTCGCGCTCGACCTGCTCGATCGGGCGATCGAGGCCGTCTCGGCCGTGCCCGACCCGGAGATCCCGGTCGTCACGATCGCCGATCTCGGCATGGTCCGCGCGGTGCGTCTCGCCGCCGACGGCGCCGTCGAGGTCGACCTCACGCCGACTTACACGGGTTGCCCGGCGACTCGGGCGATCGCCGAGGAGGTCCGCGCGGCACTCGCCGCGGCGGGCATCGCCGAGGCCCGGGTCAACCTCGTCTTGAGCCCGGCTTGGACGACCGATTGGATCACCCCCGAGGGCCGCGCCGCACTCCAACGCTACGGCATCGCCCCACCGCCGCGCCGCGGCGAGCCCGACGCGCCGGTCCCCTGCCCGCGCTGCGGCAGCACCGAGACCGAGGAGATCTCCCGCTTCGGCTCGACGCCGTGCAAGGCGCTCTGGCGCTGCCGCACCTGCCGCGAGCCGTTCGACCGCTTCAAGTGCCTGTGAGCCGCCCGGCCCGGGCGAGGAGGATCCGGTGAGCGACCCGAGGCGCCGTTTCTGGCCGCTGCTCGTCACGCGGATCGAACGGACGACGCCCGAGGGGGTGGCGGTGACCCTGGCCCCGCCGCCCGAGGCGGCACCGCTCTTCCGCTTCACCGCCGGGCAGTACCTGACCTTCCGCCGCGTCTTCGACGGCGAGGAGGCCCGCCGCAGCTATTCGATCTGCGCCGATCCGGCCGAGAGGGTGCTGCGGGTCGGGATCAAGCGGGTCCCGGGTGGGCTGTTCTCGACCTGGGCCAACGAGAAGCTCGCCCCGGGCGAGGTGCTGGAGGCCACCCCACCCGAGGGCCGCTTCACCTTCGAGCCGGACCCGGCACGCGCCCGTCTGGTGCTCGCGATCGCCGCCGGCTCCGGCATCACCCCGATCCTGTCGATCGCCCACGCGCTCCTGGGGGGCGAGCCGCGTTCGCGCCTCGTGCTGCTCTACGGCAACCGCACGCGCGCCGACGTCATGTTCAAAGACGAGCTCGAAGACCTCAAGGACCGCCATCTCGAGCGGTTCGCCCTCGTCCATCTCTTGTCGCGCGAGGCGTGCGAGCTCCCCGTCCTGCACGGCCGGATCGACCGGGTGCATCTCGAAACGCTGTTGCCGCGGCTCTCCCCACCCGAGACGATCGACCTCGCCTACATCTGCGGCCCGCCGGGGCTGCCCGAGGAATGCGCGGCGACGCTCGCCGCGATGGGCGTCCCGGCCGAGCGGGTCCTCGTCGAGCGCTTCACCCCGGCCGAGGGGGCGAAGCCCGCGCTGCGGCGGCGCGAGGTCGTGGCCGAGAGCGCGCCGGCCGTGGCGCGGCTCCAGGTCACGCTCGACGGGGTCACCTCCGAGCTCGCCATGCACGAGGGTGAGACGGTCCTCGAGGCCGTGTTGCGCGCGGGCATCGATGCGCCCTGGTCGTGCCGCGCCGGGATGTGCTGCACCTGCCGGGCTCGGTTGACCAGGGGCGAGGTCGCGATGGACGAAAATTATTCCTTGCGCGATTGGGAACTCGCCGCGGGCTATGTCTTGACCTGCCAGAGCCGGCCCCGGAGCACCGAGCTCGCGGTCGACTACGACGCGGCCTGAGCGAACGGCCGGGCCGCCGGCCCGTCGTACGGCGCCCGTTCGGCGGCGATCGCCCGGGCACCCCCCAGCACGAGCCGCGTCGCGAGCTCGGCGTAGCCGCGGCGGTCCATGGGGCCGTCCTCGCGGAACCACAAGAACGCCCAATTGAGCATGCCGAACAGGCTCATGACCAAGGGCTTGAGGTGCCGGCGATCGCCCGCGAGGGCCGGCTCGACCGCCAGCAGCGCCTCGGTGAAGAGCCGCACGAGCCGGCGCTCGAGCGCGTAGAGCTCCTCGCGCACGGGCTCGGGCAAGAGCTTGAGGTGGGCGATCTGCACCTCGTGCTCGGCATCCGCGTCGCGGTAATGTTCGAGGAGTGCTGCCGCCATGTCGGCGAGGCGCCGCTCGGGCGGCCGCTCGTCGAGCACGGCCGCCGCCTCGACCGCCGCCACGAGCTCTTCGAGATGGCGGCGCAAGAGGTCGGCCAGGACCGCGTCCTTGTCGCGGTAGTAATGGTAGACGAGCGACTTCGCCACGCCGGCTGCCTGACCGATCATGGCGAGCGAGGTGCGGTCGTAGCCGTGCCGGGCGAAGAGCGGGGCCGCGACCTCGAGGATGCGCCGGCGCTTGGCTTCGTAGTCGGCCGAACGGGGTCGTCCCACCTGGCTCAGCCCTTGGGGCGCAGATCGACGATCCGCTTGGCTTTGCCGATCGACCGCTCGATCGCGCCGGGATCCACCACCTCGACCGTGCAGGTGACCCCGATCACGCTCTTGATGTGGTGCTGCAGCCGCTCGGCCAGGATCAACCGCGCCTCGTGCGCGGCGGCCTCGGGGGCGGCCTCGACGCGCACGGTGAGCTGGTCGAGCCGCCCTTCGCGGGTGACCTTGAGCTCGTAGTGCGGGGCGAGCCCGCGGGTCGCCAGGATCTGCTCCTCGATCTGCGAGGGGAACAGGTTTACGCCGCGGATGATCAGCATGTCGTCGCTGCGGCCGGTGATCTTCTCGATCCGCCGCATCGAGGGGCGCGCGGTGCCGGGCAAGAGCCGGGTGAGATCGCGGGTCCGGTAACGGACCACCGGCATCGCTTCCTTGGTGAGCGTGGTGAACACGAGCTCGCCGAAGGAGCCCTCGGGCAGCACTTCACCGGTCACGGGGTCGACGATCTCGGGGTAGAAATGATCCTCCCAGACGTGCAGCCCGTCCTTGGTCTCGACGCATTCGTTCGCCACACCCGGCCCGATCACCTCGGAAAGCCCGTAGATGTCGACTGCGTGCATGTCGAAATTGTCCTCGATCTCGAAGCGCATCGCATCGGTCCAGGGCTCCGCGCCGAAGATCCCGACCTTCAAGGAGCTCGCGCGAGGGTCCTTACCCTGACGGCGGAACTCGTCGAGGATCGCGAGCATGTACGAGGGGGTGACCATGATGATGTCGGGCTTCAGGTCCTCGATCAACAGCACCTGCCGTTCGGTCATCCCGCCCGAGACTGGGACGACGGTGCAGCCCAGCCGTTCCGCCCCGTAATGGGCGCCGAGCCCGCCCGTGAAGAGGCCGTAGCCGTAGGCCACGTGGACGATCATTCCGGGCCGGCCGCCCGAGGCGCGGATCGAGCGGGCCACGACCTCCGACCAGGTGTCGATGTCGGCCCGGGTGTAGCCCACGACCGTGGGCTTGCCGGTCGTCCCCGAAGAGGCGTGCAGCCGGATCACCTGCTCGCGCGGCACGGCGAACAGGCCGAAGGGGTAGGTCGCCCGCAGATCGTCTTTGGTCGTGAACGGGAACTTGGCGAGGTCGGCGAGCGATTTCAGATCGTCGGGGTGGACGCCCGCGGCCTCGAACTTGGCGCGGTAATGCGGGACGTTCTCCCAGACCCGCCGCAGCGTCGCCTTCAGTCGCTCGAGCTGCACCGCGCGCAGCTCGTCCACGCTCGCCCGCTCCACTGGATCGAGGAGGGCCGGATCGGGCGCCGGCCCGAACTTGGGCGTCCTGCTCACGACTTCGCCTCCCCGGGCAGGATGCTGCCGCCGATGGTGCGCGAATGGCCGCGGAACATCGCGATCGTCTCGCCCTCTTCGGTGCGCACGTGCACGTCCGTGATCCCGTTGCGTCCCTCGCGGAAGGTCTCGACCGCTTCCGCCACGAGGCGCTGGCCGAGCTTCGCCGGACGCAGATAGGTGATCTGGCAATGCGCCGCCACGGTCCGCTCGCCCGTCCAGTTGCAGGCGAAGGCGAAGGCGCTGTCGGCCAGGGCGAAGATGAACCCGCCGTGGGCGATGCCGTGGCCGTTGACCATCGCCTCGCCGATCCGCATGGCGAGCGTGGCGCGGCCCGGGCCGACCGCGAGGAGCTCCATGCCGAGGCCCCGGCTCGCCCGGTCCTCGGCCCACATGGCGGCCGCGATCGCCTCGACCGACGGACGGTGCGCTTCGCTCACGGACGGGCTCCGAACCGGGGCGGGCGCTTCTCGAGGAAGGCGCGCAGGCCTTCCGCGTAATCGGGGGCGTGGCCGAGCTCGCGCTGCAGCCGTTCCTCCTCCTCGAGCTGCTCGGCGAAGGAGCGGTCCCACGCGCCCTCGAGCAGGTGGCGGGTGGCGACGAGTGCCGCGGTCGGCCCCTGGGCGAGCCGGCCGGCGACCGCTTCGGCCTCGGCCGCGAGCTTCTCCTCTTCGACCGCGCGCCAGACGAGCCCGAAGCGCTCGGCCTCCTCGGCGGCGAGCGGATCGCCCAGGAGCGCGAGGGCACGGGCGCGCGCCGGACCGAGCAGCCGCGGCAGGTGCCAGGAAGCACCGCTGTCCGGGACCAGCGCGAGCTTGGCGAAGGCCATGAAGAAGCGGGCGCTCTTGGCGGCGAGCACGAGATCGCAGGCGAGCGCCAAGGCCACCCCGGCACCGGCCGCGATCCCGTTGACCGCGGCGACGGTCGGGACCGGGAGCGCGCGCAGCCGGCGGACGAGCGGGTTCCAGGTCTTGGCCAAGAGCCGGCCGAGATCCGCCTCGCCCTCGACCGCGGCCAGATCCTGCCCCGCGCAAAAACCGCGGCCGGCGCCGGTCAGCAGAACGGCGCGACAGTCCTTGTCGGCGGCCGCCCGGTCGAGCGCCGTCGCGAGCGCCGCGTGCATCGGTCGGTCGAACGCGTTCAACCGGTCGGGGCGGTCGAGGACGATCCGCCAGAAGCCTTCGCGCGGCTCGACCCGCACCGGCTCGCTCATCGCCGCCTCCCCGGGTGCCACGAGCCATGCGGAAAGCTCGCTGCACCCCTCTTGCCATTCGCTGACCGGACGTTCAGATATCCAAGGCGAAGGGAGCCGGCAAGGGGAGGCGAGATGGCGGAGCTGTTCGCCCGGCACCGTGCCACGCTCGAAGCAGCCGTGGCCGCGAGCCGCAGCCGGGGGTTCTGGAGCCCGTATCCCGAGCTGCCCTCGGGCAAGATCTACGGCGAGACGGCCAAGGCCGACGCCGAGGCGGCGTTCGCCGCACTCCGCGGAACGCCGTTCCCGCTCGACCAGGAAAGCCACGGCGAGCCGATCGGCGAGGAGGTCTCGCCCTGGACCGGCGAGCCGCTCGGCATCCGCTACCCGCGGGTCGAGGTCGCGGCGCTCGTGGCAGCGGCCGAGCGCGCCCGCGGACCCTGGGCGCGCGCCGCGACCGAAACCCGGGTCGGAATCGCGCTCGAAATCCTGGCCCGGCTCAACCGCGACTCGTTCCTGGTCGCCAACGCCGTCCAGCACACCACCGGCCAGAGCTTCGTCATGGCCTTCCAGGCGGGCGGGCCGCACGCCCAGGACCGCGGCCTCGAGGCCGTGGCGCTCGCCTGGGAGGAGATGACCCGGTTCCCGGCCCGGGCGCTCTGGGAGAAGCCGCAGGGCAAGGCCCCGCCGATCCGGCTCGACAAGGAATGGCGGCTCGTGCCGCGCGGCATCGGGCTCGTGATCGGCTGTTCGACCTTCCCGACCTGGAACGGCTATCCCGGGCTCTTCGCCTCGCTCGTGACCGGCAACGCGGTGATCGTGAAGCCGCACCCGAAGGCCGTGCTGCCCTTGGCGCTCACCGTGCGGACCGCGCGCGCGGTGCTCCGCGAGGAAGGCTTCGATCCCGACATCGTCCAGCTCGCGGTCGATTCGAGCGCCGCGCCGATCACGAAGGAGCTCGCGCTGCATCCGGCGATCGGCATCGTCGATTTCACGGGCTCGCCCGCCTTCGGCGCGTGGCTGCGGGAGAACCTGCGCGACAAGCTCCTGTTCACCGAGGAGGCCGGGGTCAACCCCGTGGTGATCCAGGGCTGCCGCGATCTTTCGGCGGTCTGCGCAAACCTCGCCTTCTCGCTGGCGCTCTATTCGGGCCAGATGTGCACGGCACCGCAGAACATCTTCGTCCCCGAACGGGGAATTCCGGTCGGCGACGGCACGATCGGCCATGCGGAATTCGCGCGTGCGCTCGTGGGCGCGATCGACGACCTCCTCGCCGATCCGGCGCGCGCTTCGGCGGTGCTCGGCACGATCCAGAGCCCGGCCACGCTCGAGCGGATCGCCCGCGCGCGGGGGCTCGGCCGTATCTTGCGCGACAGCGGGCCGCTGCCGGGGGCCGCTCCGGCGCGCACCGCCACACCCCTCCTGGTCGAGCTGCCGGCCGAAGCCGAGGCCGCTTGGTGTTCGGAGTGGTTCGGGCCGATCGCGTTTCTGATCCCCTGCCGCGACGCCGAGGAGGCACTCGAGCGGGCGGTGCGTTCGGCCCGCAGCAAAGGTGCCATCACGGCGGCACTCTGGGCGACCGATCCTGGGTTCGTCGACCGCGCGGCCGAGGCCTTCGCGGAAGCGGGCGCCTCGCTCTCGATCGGCCTCGAAGGGCCGATCCACGTCAACCAGGCCGCGGCCTTCAGCGACTTCCACGTCACCGGCGCCAATCCCGCCGGCAACGCCACCTTCGTCGACACGGCCTTCGTGGCCGGCCGGTTCCGCCGCTGCGGCATCCGCCGGCTCGCGAGCTGACCGCCAACTTCGATCGGGGAGAGCAGCCATGAACCGACGTCGTCTCGTCTTCGGGGTCGCGAGCGCGGCCCTTCTCGCCACCGGTCCCACCTTCGCCGCCGAGCCGATCAAGATCGGCTCGTTCCTCTCGGTCACGGGGCCGGCCTCGTTCCTGGGTGATCCCGAGAAGCGCACGCTCGAGCTCTACGTCGAGAGGATCAACGCCGCGGGCGGGGTGCTCGGCCGCAAGATCGAGCTCGTCATCTACGACGACGGCGGCGACGCCAACAATGCGCGCACCTTCGCCACGCGGCTCGTCGAGAGCGACAAGGTCGTGGCGGTGGTGGGCGGCACGACCACGGCCACGTCGCTGGCCGCGATCCCGGTGCTCGAGGACGCGCAGATCCCGTTCATCAGCCTCGCGGGCGGCATCGAGATCGTCGAGCCGGTCAAGCCCTTCACCTTCAAGACGCCGCACACCGACAAGATGGCGTGCGAGAAGATCTTCGAGGACGTCAAGAAGCGCGGCTTCTCGAAGGTCGGGATGATCAGCTCGACCGCGGGCTTCGGCGCCTCGATGCGCAACCAGTGCCTCAAGGTGGCACCGGAGCGCGGCATCCAGATCGTCGCGGACGAGCGCTACGCCCCGGGCGACACCGACACCACCCCGCAGCTCAACAAGATCAAGGGCTCCGGGGCCGAGGTCATTGTGAACGCCGATTTCGGCCAGGGCCCGGCGATCGTGACGCGCAACGTGCGGCAGCTCGGGCTCGAGATCCCGCTCTACCAGAGCCACGGTGTGGCCTCGAAGAGTTTCATCGACTTGGCCGGCCCGGCGGCCGAGGGGGTCCGGCTGCCGGCCGCGGCGATGCTCGTGGCCGAGCAACTGCCGGACGACGATCCGCAGAAGAAGGTCGTGCTCGACTACAAGATCACCTACGAGAGCACGCAGAAGCAGCCCGTGAGCACCTTCGGCGGCCACGCCTACGACGGGCTCATGCTGCTCGTGCGGGCGATCGAGAAGGCCGGCTCGACCGACGGGGTGAAGGTGCGCGACGCGCTCCGCGCCACCAAAGGCTTCGTCGGCACGGGCGGGGTCGTCAACATGAGCCCGACCGACCACATGGGGCTCGACCTCTCGGCCTTCCGGATGCTCGAGATCCGGAACGGCACCTGGAAGCTGCTCTACTGAGCCCGAGGGAGGGGAGGGGCCGGTGTACGCCACCGGCCCCGTCGTTCCATGGCCGAGCTCGTCCAGTTGCTCTTCGCGGGTCTCACCACGGGCGCGGTCTACGCGCTCGTGGCGCTCGGCTTCACGCTGATTTTCCAGGCCTCCGAGGTCGTCAACTTCGCCCAGGGCGAGTTCGTGATGCTGGGTGGCATGGTCACCGTCTTCGCCTTCAAGGCCGGACTGCCGCTGCCGCTCGCCGCGGCGCTCGCGATCGCGGTCGCGGTCACGACGGGCCTCCTCCTCCACCGGCTCGCGATCGAGCCCGCCAAGGGGGCCACGGTCGTGACCTTGATCATCGTCACGATCGGCGCCTCGATCCTGATCCGGGGGATCGCGCAGATCGTCTTCGACAAGCAGTTCCACGCCTTACCGGCGTTCACCGGCGACGAGCCCTTCCGTCTCCTGGGGGCGGCGATCCTGCCGCAGTCGCTCTGGGTCCTGGCCGGTGCCGCGGCGATCGTGTTCGGGCTCTGGCTCTTCATGGAGCGGACGCTGCTGGGCAAAGCGGTGCAGGCCACGGCCGCCAATCGCTTGGCTGCCGAGCTCGTGGGGATCGATACCCGGCTCGTCCTGGCCTTGGCCTTCGCCGTGTCGGCCGCGATCGGCGCGGTGGGTGGCATCCTCGTGACCCCGATCACCCTCACGAGCTACGCCGTCGGCACGATCCTCGCCTTGAAGGGGTTCGCGGCTGCGATGCTGGGCGGGATCGGCAATCCGGTGGGGGCCGTGGTGGGCGGTCTCGTCCTCGGCCTCCTCGAGGCGTTCGCGGCGGGTTGGATCTCCTCGACCTACAAGGACGGGGTCGCCTTCTTGGTCATCCTCCTCGTGCTCTTGGCCATGCCGCAGGGCCTTTTGGGCCGCCGCGCGGTCGAACGCGTGTGAAACCCATGGCTTCCGGCACCCGCACCAAGCTCCTCGTCCTGGGCGCGCTCCTGCTCGTCCTCCTGCTCGTCCCGCTGCTGTTCCCTTCGCCGTTCCATCTGCGGGTGGCGGCCCTCGTTTGGATCAATGCGGTGGCCGCCCTCGGTCTCGCCTTGCTCATGGGTCTGGCCGGCCAAGTGAGCCTGGGTCACGCGGGCTTCATGGGCATCGGTGCCTACGCCACCGCGCTCGGGCCCAAGCATCTGGGCCTCGACCCGCTCGCCTCGATGGGCCTCGGCCTCCTCGCCGCGGGAGTCCTGGCCTTCCTCGTCGGCCGGCCGATCCTCCGCCTCAAGGGCCACTATCTCGCGGTCGCCACGCTCGGACTCGGCATCCTCGTCCATCTCGTGCTCGTGAGCGAAGTGCCGGTCACGGGCGGGCCGGACGGGATCCAGGTGCCGCGCCTCGAGCTGCTGGGCTGGCGTGTGGCCGGTCCCGCGACCTGGTACTGGATCACCGGGATCATGCTCCTGCTCGCGGCTTGGCTCGCCCTCAACCTCGAGGACAGCTCGACCGGGCGGGCGCTCCGTGCCCTGCACGACAGCGAGGTCGCGGCCTCGGTCGTGGGCGTCGACGTCGCGCGACACAAGCTCGTCGTCTTCGTGATCGCCGCGGTCTACGCCGCGCTCGCGGGCGGGCTCTTCGCGCTTTTCAACCGCTTCGTGACCCCCGAGGTCGCGGGCTTCCTGCGCTCGATCGAGCTCGTCACGATGGTCGTGATCGGCGGGATGGGCTCGATCCCGGGCGCGGTGGTGGGGGCGGCACTCCTCACCGTCCTGCCCCAGGCCTTGACCCTGTTCCACGAGTACGAGCACGCCGTACTCGGTCTCTTGATCATCCTCTTCATGGTCTTCCTGCGGCAGGGGATCGTCCCGGGCATCGCCGGCCTGCTCACCCGGCGGAGGGCGGCTTGAGCCTCCTCGAGGCCCGCGGCATCTCGATCGCCTTCGGGGGGCTCAGGGCCCTCGATTCGGTCGGCTTCGCGGTCGATCCGGGTGAGGTGCTCGCGATCATCGGCCCGAACGGCGCCGGCAAGACGACGCTGTTCAACATCGTCACGGGCCTCTACCGCGCGCAGGCGGGCGAGGTCCGGCTCGACGGCCGCGAGGTGACCGGGCTGCCGCCGCACGCGCTCGCCGCCCGCGGCTTGGCGCGCACCTTCCAGAACCTGCAGATCTTCTTCCGGATGAGCGCGCTCGAGAACGTGATGGTCGGGCGCCACTTGAAAGAGCGCCGGCGGCTCTGGGCCGAGCTTTTGGGCCTGCCCTCGGTGCTGCGCGAGAACCGCGAGAGCCGCGAGCGGGCCCGCGAGCTCTTGGCCTTCGTGGGTCTCGCCGAGCGGGCCGAGGAGGCGGCCGCGGCTTTGCCCTACGGTGCCTTGAAGCGGCTCGAGATCGCCCGGGCCCTCGCCTGCGAGCCCAAGGTCCTCATGCTCGACGAGCCGGCTGCCGGGTGCAACCCGGTCGAGACCGAGGAGATCGACCGGCTCATCGTCGCGATCGCCCGCAGGGGCGTCGCGGTCGTGCTGGTCGAGCACGACATGAAGCTCGTCATGCGGATCTCGGATCGGGTGCTCGTCCTCGACCAGGGCCGGGTGCTCGCCGAGGGGACGCCGCAGCAGGTCCGCAGCGACCCGCGGGTGATCGAGGCCTATCTCGGCCGCCACGGGCTCGAGACCGCGCATGCCGCCTGAACCGCTCCTGCGCGTCTCGGGCTTGCGCTGCGGCTACGGCCGGATCGAGGCCGTGAAGGGTGTCGACCTCGAGGTCGCGGAGGGCGAGATCGCTGCCCTCGTGGGCGCCAACGGTGCCGGCAAGACGACGCTGTTACGGGCCATCTCCGGTGTCCTGCCGGTCCGCGCCGGGACGATCCGCTTCGCGGGCGAGGCGGTCGAGTCGCTCCGGCCGCACGAGCGGGTGGCCCGCGGCATCGTCCAGGTGCCGGAGGGCCGCCAGCTCTTCGGGCCCCTTTCGGTGCTCGACAATCTGCGCCTGGGTGCGTTCCGCCGGGCGCGGGAGCGGGTGCGCGCCAATCTCGAGCGGGTCTTCGCCCTCTTCCCGCAGCTCGCCGAGCGCCGCGACACCCCGGCCGGCGCCCTCTCGGGCGGCCAGCAGCAGATGTGCGCGATCGGCCGCGCGCTCATGGCCGAGCCGCGGCTCCTCCTGCTCGACGAGCCGTCGATGGGCCTCGCACCCACGCTCGTCGAGCAGATCCTGGAGACCGTGGCGCGGCTCAGGGCGGAGGGGGTGACGATCCTGCTCGTCGAGCAGAACGCGGTGGCCGCCCTCTCCCTCGCCGACCGCGCCTGGGTGCTCGAGACCGGCCGGATCGCGCACGCCGGGACGGGTCGGGCGCTGCTCGAGGATCCGGCCGTGCAGGCGGCGTATCTGGGGCTCTAGGGCGGCCCGCCCGGCGCCTCGGCGGGGGCGAGGCCGAGCATGAGGGCGACCATCTCGGCGCGCTCAGACCTTTTCCCGGGATGGTGTCCTCCGCTTCAGGTCGTATCGTTTCTCGCGCCGCAAGAACGCCTCTTCTCCGCCTTCCATGACTCCGCACATCGTCTGCTTGAGCGGCTTACCACTCTGATCTTTGCCTTCGAGCGCACCCCACTTGTATCGCATCTTTGGAAGCGTACCCTTGCCACGCTCTTCACTCTGCGCGACGATCACCAACTCGGCATCGGTGTTGACGACGAGGTTCGGGTTGTGGGTGACGATGACGACTTGGCGCTGTCGCTTGACCTCGCGCAGAAGCGGACAGAGGACGTCGACCACCGCCTTGGTGTCGAGGTTGGCATCGGGTTGATCGACGAGGATAGGATCTCGCGTGCCGCCGAGGGGATTCAGGTAGAGCTCGAGCAATAGGATGCCTCGCATCCCCGCGGAAAGCTTGCCCACATCGACGCCCTGATATTGCAGCGAGAAGGAAAAGCCGAGGTGCTCGAACGGCATAACCGAGCGGAGTGCGTCACGTAGTCCCTTGCCGCTGCGATAAGGTCCCCGGGTGCCGGTGTCTTTCTCGTGGAGCTCGACGAGCCGCCCGACGATGCCGACGAGGGCCCCTGTCATTGCGTCGGCGTCCGGCATCGTAGCGTCGCTCGTCCAGGCGCAGGCAAAATCTTCCAACATCCGCTGGATGCCATCGTTCGCATCGAATGCATCGCTCACGTGGCGAAGATTTTGCTCGTAGATCTCACGAGTCGACTGGGACCATTTTCCAACGTCGATTCTTCGCCGTACACCGACATCGACGCCAACCGCGCCGCTGCGGGCCTCGCTCCACAACGATCTGAAATCGGCGGTAAGTTCGCGACGAAGTTTCTCCTCCTCGGCGAGATTTTCGATGATCTGCTTGACGAGAGATGGAATTTTTTCTTTGATGAGGTCGCGCCTAGCGCTGACGTTGCGCTCGCGTGCGTGTAACGCCTTCCCGAATTCGTCGACCCGAGCTTTCGCATGCCCGCACTGTTCTTCGAGCTCGCGGAGCTGGCGCAAGCGCTCTTCGTCCTGGCTGAGCTCTCCGCGCAACTCTTCGATCCGGCGGCTCAGCGCCTCTTCCGAGAGCGGTAGGCCTCCATCGGCTGGCTCGTGAGCGCGGGCCTTCAGTTCGGCGAGTTCCGCCTCGAGCGCGGAGTCGGCCTGCTGGAGTAAGGGCTCCGGCTTCACCACGTAGTCGATTCGCAGCTGGCTTCGGATCTCTTCGGGCAGTCCGGCTTCTTCTGCCCGTCTGGCGATGTCGGCATTGAGGCGAACCAGCTCGGTTTCGATGGAGCGCAGACGATCGCGGAGCCCTTCGATCTTTTGTCGGCGTCGACGAAGATCGTCGGTGCGCTGTTGGTATTTCGTGTGGCTCTGGCGCAACTGTTCATATTCTTCTCGGAAACGATCTTTGCCGTCGGTGACCGAGGAGGTCGCCGTCTCGCGGCGGAGTTGCTCGAGCCGCTGGTGTTCTTGCTTGGCCGCCTCGAGCTTTGCGGGCAGGTCGCTCGAGGTGAGGAGATCGTCGACGAGTTGGGCGAGCTGCTCCAGCGATCGGGAGAGATCGTCCTGAAGCGCTTGCCGCCTTTCACGCGACGCGGAGGTGCGCGCGTCCCACCAGGTTTCGAAGCTGGCGCAGCCCAGCTTCCTTTCGGCGGGCACCGCCTCGAAAAGTACCTCCTGCAGGCGCCTCTGCAGAAGCTCGGGAGCACGATCGGGGTCGGCCAAAAGCTCGACGAAGGCCTGAGGCAGAATTACGATTCTCGCGGGACTCCCCAGCGGTTCGGCGAAGCGCCGAACCGTCTTGCTTTCATCGGCCCACGCAATCTCCAACTCGACCTGTTCCAACAACCGTTCGGCGCGGTGGAGGAAGGAGGCTCGATCTTCACCCGAGAGATCGGCCGCACCAGCGTGCGCGAGCAACTCCACCAGCGCCGATTTCCCCGAGCCGCGTTGCCCGATGATCGCCGTGAGACTGGGATGAAACGGGATCGCCGCTTCGTCGAAGGCGTTCCCCGGATCGCGGATGGTGATTGAACGAACGATCTTTCCCGGGTCCGCGGGTGCCGGTGCCGACGGCCCGATGTGCACCCGCTCTTCGGGCTCGAGGAGGATCTGGCGCAATCCTTCGAACGTCGGCTCGGCCTTGATCCAACACTTTCGGTCGTGATCGGGCTTCAGCAGGCGATCCCAAGAGTGCGCGTCGCTGCCGTGGATGCACGGCTTGGGCAGGCGGAACCGCTCTCGGTCGGCCTCGGTTCCGGACTTCTTTCCGAGCCAGTACTCTCGATCCTTCGGGTTTCCGGAGAAGACGGCGTCGGCCGGCGCACGCCCGCGTTGTTCGACTGCTTGCCAACCGTCCGTCCGGTGGGTTACGCCGTCGTTCCCCGAAGCCACGACGACGATCGCGTGCTTTCGCAGCCAGCGATCGGGCTGTTCCAGCCAGTCGAGAAAGGTTTCGATACTCGGTTTGAACTGCTTCGCGCCTTCCCTGAGGCAACGGATTTCGTACTGCTGGTCCGTCTCGAGGGCATCGCGTGGCGATCCTCCGAGAATCGTGCGACCGAGCTCGACGAGCCCCTCTTTGGAGCGAGGGAACGAATGTTCAGCGTTCAGCCGAAACTTGAGCGCGGCCAAGTCGGTCTTCGCGCGACCCAGGTTGGTTGCGTCTTCGAAGGCAGCGCTGTCGACGAGTAAATGGAACTGAACGGCGCGGCCCGGATCGTTCGGCGGATCGAATCGGAACTCCACGTTCGCCACGAGACAGCGGATGTTCTGGAGCCTGCCTTTCCGTCGCTGTTCGAGGACACGTTCGAACGTATCGAGAATGAAATACTCGGTGACACCGAGACCAACGATCTCCTCGCATTCCTCGATGGCGCGACACCACCGATCCCATTTCTCTTCGTCCCCGGAGCCGGTGAACTGGTCGTTCAGGAGCGTGCCGGGGGCGTGTACGTGGAGGTCCCAACGATACCAACGAGAACCGGGAGCTTCGACGGGCGACATGGTCTGGATCCGACGGTGACGCTATGTAACGATGACCGGTAGGATGGCTCGACGAAGGTGTCAATTCCGAACCGCTGCTTCGCTTACTTTGATTCCTGCTGAGGCGATACCTTTGGTGTCCGAACGACTGGGGAGGGCTGCGTCCTCCGGAGGTGGCGCGTGCTCTGCCGGGAGTACAACGAGCATTACGGCGGACGCGAGCTGGGGTAGCCGCAGACGGCCGCACCGACGGCCGCGGCCTCCTCGATGTCCTCGGCGGCTCCGAGGGCTGTTTCCCACCCGTACCCGCTGCGCACGGCCGAGGAACGTGTCGATAAGCCGGCCGAACGCCGCCGCCCGCACCTCGGGCTCGCCGTCGGCGCCGTCGCCTTGGACGTAGAAGTCGATCGCCCGGTCGATGTCGGAGAGCAGCTTGTCGAGCAGCACTTGGCAGGTCACCTCGCCCGAACAGCAGTCGCAGGCCGGGTAGCAATCGAGCAGCTGGGCCAGCACGCCGCGCTCGACCACGAGCGTCTGGAGGCGGCGGGTGGCCGGGTCGGGGCCGCCGAAGCCGTAGAGCCCGTAGGCCACGATCGGCGGCCGGGCGATCGCTACGAGGCGGGCGGCACCACCGCCCCGGAAGGCGTCGATGAAGAGTTGGACCGCCTCGAGGAAGGTGGTCACGGGCGGCGATCCCGGCTGCAGGTTGACCGAAGCCGCGACCTGGACGAGCCGTTCGAGCCGCTGCAGCGCGAGCCGGCTCGTGGCGGCGAGCGCCCGCAGGCCGCGGCCGGTCGTGCTACTCGCCCGGTCGATCAGCTCGTCCATCATCCGAGCGAGCGTGTTCTCGTCGAACAGCGCCCGCACATCGGCCATCGCCCCCTGGCCGAGCCGGGCCATCACGTCACGGTAGCCCCTGAGCCCCCAGGGCCAGGTCGCCTGGTCGAGGCTCTCCTGCGCCGAGCCCACGAGGTTGCGGAGCGCCACGAGGGCGGCATCGCGCCGGGCCACGAGCTCGCTCGCGGGTGCCGCCAGCAGGAACCGGCCGCCGCCGGTGCCGAGCTGGGCGAGGCCCTCGCCCGCGAGCACGAGCAGGAGGGCCGCCACCTGGTCGAGGCTCTGGGCGAGCCGCCGATAGGGGAGCGAGAAGCCGGGGGTGAGGGCACCCACGAAACGGGCCATGCGGGCATAGTCGCCGAGTGCCCGGCGGGCGGCGAAGGCGCGGTCCCGGGCGCGCGGGTCGAGCGCCTGGCGGGCATTGGCGAGCCCGTCGGCGACGTGGCCGCGGATCGCCTGGCCCCAGCCTTGCAGTTCGGCCTCGATGTCCTTGAGCTGGGCCGAGGTCGTGAGGAAGCGGAGGTCGTTCTCGATGTCGGCCTGCGCCTGCTCGACCTCGGCGCCGGACGGTCCCGCCGCGGCGACCGGCCGCTCGAGCGGGGTCGGCGCGAGCAGGGGAAGGCCGCGCTCCTCGCGCTCGATCGCCGCGTCCTCGGCGCGGTAGAGGCGGCGCAGGCCGCCCGCCACCTCGACCGGGTTCGCCGGATCGCTGATCCGCAGGCTGCGGCGGATCAGGTTGTCGAGCTGGACCATGAGCGGCGAACGGTCGCGCGGGGTGCTGTCGGTCGCGGGCATCGTCGGTCACCTCAAGCGGCCAGGGCCAAGGGCTCGGAGCGAAGGGAGGGGGTGCCGCCGGGCGGCGGGCGCGCGGCCGCCACGAGCGGCTCGCCCGACCAGCCGGTGCCGCCCCGGGCCAGGAGCTCGGTCACGAGGAGCCCGAGCCGGCGGCTGTCGGCCCCGGCGTTCAAGGCGTAGCGGCAAGCGGCCGGGACGTGGCGCGGCGGGACGTTCGTGGCCGGCAGGCCGGCGGCGAGGTCGAAGGCGGCGCGGCGGATCGCCCGCTGGTGGTCGGCGGTGAAGCGGATCAGGCTCACGAGTGCCCGCTGGGCGAGGTTGCGGCGTGGCTGGAAGGTGATCTCGTCGACCACCGCGGGGATCGCGCGGCCGCTCGTGGCGAGGAGTTCGGTCGGGATGCGGTGGCCGCGACGCGGATCGTAGAGGGTCCGCCAGATCCCGGCCAAATCCTCGGCTTCGCGGGAAAAGCGCATCCGTCGCAACATCTCGGCGAGCAACAGGATCCGCAGATAGCCGACCGGATGCGGGCCGCCCGGTCGGTAGGTCATCACCCGGTCCGCGGGGTGGGCGAGGAACTCGGCCATGCCGTAGGCGGCGGCCGGGCCGCCCAGCAGCAGCGCCGCCAGATCGGCGAAGATCTCCTTGTGCCAGCGCCCGTAGATCGCCACGACCCTGAGCGGCAGCCGTGCCTCGTGCAGCCGCACGATCACCGCCTCCCGGGTCTCCTGCCAGATCCCGAGATCGGCCATCAGGTTGTGCGCGACCTCGTGGAGGAAGACCGCCTGCCAGGGCTGGTCGCGGTCGTAGGGGATGCGGATCAGCGGGAACGGGTTGGGCTCGCCCAACAGCCGGGCGAGGCTCACCCCGCGCCGCATCGTGGCCGGGCTGTAGCCGTGCTCGAGGTAGGTGAGCGGCTTCAGGACCGGTCCCTCGAACACGCCCGGGAGGCCTTAGCGCACCGCCCGGTAGCAGTCGGCGGCGATCGCATCGTGGGCGGCGAGCGCGGGCGCGAAAGCGGTGCCCCGCTGGGCGAAGATCTCGAAGAACATGCCGAAGGCGCGCCGTGCCCGGTCGACCTCGCGCTCGACCATCGCCATGGCGAGCAAGAGGTCCTCGGTCGAGGGCGGGTCCGGCGAGCGGGCCGTGCGGTCCAGACGATCGAGCCGCTGCCGGATCGCCCGGTCGATCGCCGCGAGGCGAGCCTGGGCGGCGGCGAAGTGGGCGGGCGAAGGCGCGTAGCGCAGGTCCCGCGGGCGCAGCCCGACTGCTTCCGGGGTGAGCCGCACGAGCCGGCGCGCGCGGGCGACGAGCGCCCGCCGCTTGAGCTCGAGGAACCGCTCGCTCGAGGGAACCGCCACGGCTCGCGCTCCCGCCCGCACCCCGCTCAGAGCGTCCGGATCGTGATCTCGACCGGCCCGCGCATGCGGAACGTCCGGTTGCCGGCGCCGACGCCGAGCCGCCTTACGATCCGCAGCGCCCGCGGGCTCGGCTGCGCCAGCCGGGAGGCGAGCGTCGGCCGGGCCGCGACCCGCTGGGCGGTACGGAGCAGGACCTTGGGCCTGGCCGGCGCGGGCGTGCCTTTGGCCGCGGCGGTCCGGTTGACGCTCGCGGCGATCCTGGGCAGCGCGCGCAGGCCACGCGGGCCGACCGCGCGGGTCACCGCCCGCGCCGCCGCCGCCACCTGACGGACCGCGCGCAGTCGCTGGGCCGGGCTCAGCGTCGCGCCCCGGTTCTGCAAGAGCTGCCGTGCGACCAGGCCGACCACCACCGGGCGCGCCCGCATGTCGCGCGCGGCGAGCTCCGCGGCCGCCTCGGTCGCCTGCTGGACGACCGCCGCCGGGCCGGCGCCCGCCGCCTCGGCCTCGGCGCGGAGTTGGCTCGCCACGCGCGCGACCTTGGCGGCGATCTGCGCGGCCGGGTGGGGGATCACGGACAGAACCGGGGCGGCGGCCCGGGCGACCTTGCCGATGACCGGAGCCACCCGTTTGGCGACCTTGGCGATGCCGCGCACGAGCTTGCCCAGGAATTCGTCTTCGCTCTCGGCCGCGAGCGCCTCGCTCACCGCCTGCAGCATGGCCTCTTCGCTCGCCGCACCGTCCTCGGCCTCGAGGCCGTCTTCCATCGCGAGGGCGTCCTCCTCTTCGAGCGCTTCGAGCGGATCCTCGGTTTCGAGCCCGTCCTCGGCTTCGAGGGCATCCTCGCCTTCGAGCATGTCCTCGGCCTCGAACTCCTCCTCGGCGGCGAACAGCTCCGCCTCGCCCTCGGCGGCGTCGGCGCCGAGCTCCTCCAGGAGATCGCGTTCGCTTGCGGTCATGGTCGACTCCCTCGCGCGGCGGCCGAGCGGGCCGGCTCGCCCGCACGCCATGATGGCCGCTCCGAGCGGCCGGCCAAGCTGCCGGTCTTCGGGCCCGGGGCCGCGGTAACGCCGATCCGCTACCGCCGAGGCGGGGTGCTCGCGTTGACAGCCGCGCGCGCCGCCCCCCATATAGCGGCCGCCGCGGAGGGGTGGCCGAGTGGCTGAAGGCGGCGGTTTGCTAAACCGTTATAGGGCCTCAAAGCCCTATCGAGGGTTCGAATCCCTTCCCCTCCGCCATCGCGGGCCTTCAAGTTCTCGGTCGTACGAGGCTTTCGCCCGCGGCGGGCGGCGCCTGCCCGGAGCGTGACACACCCTCCGGGCCGGGTCGGGCAGCCGGGGCGGGGGTGATCGGCGGGCGCAGCGACGTCCGGACCGGCGCGCCGGGCCGACCGCCCGACGGGGGCCGAGCGTGAGGTCGTTGCGTTCGCCGCCGCGGAGCCGCGCCCCGACCGTCCGGGTCACCGAACGGGCGGTGACGCGACGGAGCCGGTCCGGCGTGCGGGCAACGGGGATTTCGACCCGCCGCCGGCGGACGGTCGCCAGGGCGGCGGAAGGCGCCGTCGCGGTGGCGGCGCAGGCGAGCCCTCGGTTGCGGCCCCACCGCGCTTCGGGAGCCGTCGAGGGCTCCGGAACCGCCCCGAGGGAGGGCTACCGCGAGCCGGGTGCGGTTATCGGGGAACCGAGGGATTTGACCTGATGGCCGAGAGACCGGGGATCGAAGCTGGGGCTTGCCGATCCGGTCTCAGGCGGCGCGCCGCTCGGGCGTGGGCGCGCTGGCCGCTGGCGTGGCGGGCAGCGGCACGACCGCGGCCGCCGCCTTCGCCCGCGCCGCCCGCGCGTCGCGGCGCAGGATCCGCAGTTCGTTGAGCGCGAAGGCGAGCACCGAGACGGTGAGCCAACCCTTGAGCAGCAGGAACGCGGTGCCCTCGGACATGCCCTCTCTCCCCGGTCGACGCGCTTCCGATTCAGCTACGGCCGTCCGCGGCCGGCCGATCACCGCGGGCCGGTGCGCTCAGCCGGGCGTGATCCGGGTGATCTTGCTGCCCTGGATGCCGATGCCGGCCATCAGCCCCTTCTGGTCGAAGAAGAAGGCGTAGATGTCGTCGTTCGCCGTCGTGGTCGAAAAGTTGGCCGCCTTGCCGGCATCGGGGATCGTGATCGTGGGTCCGACACCGACCTCCCAGCCGTCGCTCTTGTCCAGATAGGCGAGCGCCTTGTGGTTCATGAAAAAGAGCGCGTAGCCGAAGCTCTGCACGCCGATCTGCAGGCCGTAGGAGGCCGCGATCGTGTTGTAGTAGGCGACCGGTCGGCCACCCTGGAGGAGCGCCCCTTCGCCGTATTGGCCGCCGACGATCAGCCCGCCTTTGACGATGTCCGGGAAGACCAGGACAGCGACCGCCGATTCGGCCAGCGCCTTGGCCGCGGCGTTCGAGGCGAGAAGGTGCTTCAGGGCGAGGTCGACCTTGGCGTCGATCTCGTGCTTGCTCGCGGCACGGCTCGGCCCGGTCCGGAGCAGGGCCGGGACCGCGAGCGTCGAGCCGAGGAAGATTCGGCGCGCGAAACGGGACATCGTCAGCTCCCGAGGTGTCGGATCATTCGAGCATGCCGGCGAGGCCACCGCAAGGGCGGGCCGAAGGGTCACCCGGAGCTGGGCGGCCGGCCCCCGGTGGATTGCTGCCGGCGACGCTCGGCGAGCCGGCGTTGCTGGGCGATCGCGATCCGGTACCAGGCCGGCTCGGGTGGGACGAGGCCCTGGGCGCGCAGCCGGTCCTCGCGACGCAACAGCAGGAGCTCGCGGACGGCGAAGGCGAGCGGCAGCGCGAAGGTCAAAGCGAACTCCAAGACCAGCGAGGCCCAGGCGGCGAGCTCGGGGTTCACGCCGGCTCTCCGACCAGCCCGGCGACCGGCGCCGGCGCGGGTCCACCCGTGGCCCAATCCAGCAGCTGGACCGTGTGCACGACCGGCAGCCGCGTCGCGGAACGCAGCTGGCTGATGCAGCCGATGTTGCCGGTCGCCACCACCCGGGCGCCGGTCCGTTCGAGGTTGCGCGCTTTGCGCTCCGCGAGCCGGCCGGCGATCTCCGGCTGGAGGATGTTGTAGGTCCCGGCCGAGCCGCAGCAGAGATGGCTCTCCTTGGGCTCGCGGACCGTGAAGCCGGCGGCGGCCAAGAGGCGCTTCGGGAGATCGCCGAGCTTCTGGCCGTGCTGCATGGAGCAGGCCGAGTGATAGACGAGCTCGAGGTCGAGATCGCGCGAGGCGGGCGGCAGGCCGAGCCGGTCGACCACCTCGCTCACGTCGAGCGCGAGACCGGCGATCCGTGCCGCCTTCTCGGCCATCGCCGGATCGTGGCGGAACATCCAGCCATAGTCCTTGACGGTGGTGCCGCAGCCGGAGGCGTCGATCACCACGGCATCGAGCGGGCCCGAGCGCTCGAGCGCGAGCCAGGCCTCGATGTTGGCCCGAGCCGCACGGAGCGCCCGGGCCTCCTTGCCCATGTGGTGGGTCAGCGCTCCGCAGCAGCCGGCCCCTTTCGCGACCACGACCTCGACGCCCATGCGGGTCAGGAGGCGGATGGTGGCCTCGCCGATCTCGGGGAGGAGCACGGGCTGCGCGCAGCCCAGGAGATAGGCGACCCGGGCGCGCCGTGGGCCGTGCGCCGGGAAAGTCTGCGGCCGCTCGATCGGCGAGGGCGCAGCCGGCCCGGTCGGCGGCGCGAGCTCGAGCATCGCCCGGGCACGGCCGAACGGGCCCGAGCGCGGCAGGAGGTGGCGGAAGGGGCGGGCGAGGGCGGCTGCCAAAAGCGCCAGGCGGAAGAGGCCCGGGCGGGGCAGCACGGCCGCGAGGACCGCCCGCATCACGCGGTCGGGCAGGGGTCGCGCGTAGGTCCGCTCGATCCAGGCGCGGGCATGGTCCACGAGATGCATGTAGTGCACGCCCGAGGGACAGGTCGTCATGCATGAGAGGCAGGAAAGACAGCGGTCGATGTGTCGAACGGTCCGCTCGTCGGCCGGCCGACCTTCTTCGAGCATTTTCTTGATGAGATAGATGCGGCCGCGCGGACTGTCGAGCTCGTCGCCGAGAAGCACGTAGGTCGGGCAGGTGGCGGTGCAGAAGCCGCAATGGACACAGGTGCGGATGATCCGCTCGCTGTCGCGGATCTCCGGGTTCTCGAGGAGATCGGGGCGGAAGCTCGTCTGCAAGGGTTTCAGATCCCCGCTGCGCGAAGGCCCGGATTGAACAGGCCGAGCGGATCGAAGGCCTCGGCGATCCCGGCCTCCAGCGCGCGCACGCGGTCGGCCACGGGGTGGAACGGGGCGATCCGGGCGCGGAGCTCGCGCGAGCCGCGCAGGAGCAGCGCATGGCCGCCGAGCCGCCGGGCGATCGCCCGGATCGGCGCACAGCCGGCGTCCTCGTCTTCGTCGGTCGCGAGCCAGACGAGCCCACCCGACCAGTCGTAGAGCACGCTGCAGGCCCGCTCGGCGCGGATCGCCGCCACGGCCTCCGCACCCCGCTTCGGCGGGAGCGAGAGGCGCCAGACCGCCCGCTCGCGCGGCTCGGCGAGCGGTTCCACGTCGCGGATCGCCCGCCAGAGCGCCGCGCTCGCCTCGCCCTCGATCCGCTCCACCCGAGCGTGTTCGGCCAAGCGCTCGGCGAGCCGGTCGGCGCGGTAGCGGATCGACTCGCGAAAGCCCTCGAGCCGCAGGACGGTCCGGGCGCGCGGCGCACCGACCCCGGCCGGCAGATGCGCGGCCCCGCTCGGGCCGAAGGGGGTGCCCATCGCCGCGCAAAGGAGTGCTACGGCCCGGTCGTCGGGGAGACCCTCGAAGAGCAGGGTGAGCTCGGCTTCCGGGCGCGGGAGGACCTTGAACGTGGCCTCGGTGAGAAAGGCGAGGGTGCCCCAGGAGCCGCACAGGAGCTTGCCGAGGTCGAGGCCGGTGACGTTCTTCATGACCCGGCCGCCCGTGCGCAGGAGCTGGCCCCGGCCGTCGACGAAGCGCAGGCCGAGCAGAGCGTCGCGGCAGGCCCCGGCGGCGAGGCGACGCGGGCCGGAGAGATTGCCCGCCACCACCCCGCCGACCGTGGGCTCGCCCGCGCTGCCGAGGAGGAGCCGGTGATCCGGCGGCTCGAAGGGGAGCATCTGGCCCTTCGCGGCGAGCGCGGCCTCGAGCTCGGCGAGGGGGGTGCCGGTCCGCGCGGCGATCACCATCTCGGCCGGCTCGTAGAGCGTGATGCCGGCGAGCTTGCGGCTCGACAGGGTGGCCGCGGTCTGGATCGGCCGGCCGACCGCCTGCCGGGTGCCGCCGCCCTCGATGCGGGTGGGCGTGCGCTGGCGGGCGAGGTTGCGGACGAGCGCGGCCGCCTCCGCCTCGCTCGCCGGCTCGAGCCTCATGCCGCCTTCGCGAGGTCGAGTGGGAAGACCTTGCCGGGGTTGAGGATCTCGGCCGGGTCGAAGACCCGGCGGACGGCCGCCTGCAGGGCGAGCTCGGTCTCGGTGAACTGGTGCCGCATGAGGTCGCGCTTCTCGATCCCGACCCCGTGCTCGCCGGTGAGGCAGCCGCCGACCTCGACACAGAGCTTCAAGATGTCGGCGCCGGCCGCTTCGGCCTTGGCGGCCTGCTCGGGATCGTTGACGTCGTAGAGGATCAAGGGGTGGAGATTGCCGTCGCCGGCGTGGAAGACGTTGGCCACCCGGAGCCCGTAACCGGCCACGATCTCGGCCATCCGGCGCAGCACCTCGGGCAGGCGGCCCGTCGGGATCGTGCCGTCCATGCAGATGTAGTCGGCCACCCGGCCGGTCGCACCGAAGGCCGACTTCCGGCCCTTCCAGATCTGCGCCGTTTCGGTCGCCGAGCGGCTCTCCTTGACGGCGGTCACCCCGTGGCGGCGGGCGATCGCCACGATCCGGGCGAGCTCGGCGTCGATCTCGGCATCCGAGCCCTCGACCTCGACGATGAGCATCGCCGCGGCCTCGGTCGGGTAGCCGGCCTTGGCGAAGGCCTCACAGATGCGGATCGCCGGATTGTCCATGAACTCGATCGCCACCGGCACGATGCCGGCGCCGATGATGTCGGCCACGCACGCCCCCGCCGCTTCCGAACTGGGGAAGGCCAAGAGCACGGGCCGCGCACCCTCGGGTTGCGGCAGGATCCGCACGACCGCCTCGGTCACGATACCGAGCTGGCCCTCGCTGCCGCAGACCAGGCCCACGAGGTCGTAGCCCGGCGCGTCGAGCGACTCGCCGCCGAGCTCGGCCACCGAGCCGTCGGTGAGCACGAGCGTGACACCCAGGAGATTGTTGGTCGTCACCCCGTACTTGAGGCAGTGCGCCCCGCCCGAGTTCATGGCGATGTTGCCGGCGAGCGTGCAGGCGAGCTGGGAAGAGGGGTCGGGGGCGTAGAAAAAGCCGTGCTCGGCCACGGCCTGGGTGATCGCGAGGTTGGTGATCCCGGCCTCGACGCGCGCGGTCCGGTTGGCGGGATCGATCGCGAGGACCCGGTTCATCCGCGCCACGCCCACGACGACCGCATCCTCGAGCGGGATGGCGCCGCCCGACAGCGAGGTTCCGGCGCCGCGCGGCACGACCGCGACCCCCTCGCGGGCGAGGTAGGCGAGGACCCGGCTCACCTCCTCGGTGGAGCCCGGCAGGACGACGGCGAGTGGCAGGCGCCGATAGGCCGTGAAGGCATCCGTCTCGTAAGCGGCGAGCTCGACCGGATCGTCGATCACCGCATCCGGGGCGGCGACGAGCCCGCGCAGGGCGGCCACGATCTCCGACTTGCGCGCGAGGATCGAGGGGTCGGGGGCGGGGAAGGCGATGCCGGTCATCGGAGGACCTCAGGCTCGAGACGGGAGGAAGCGGACCGCGGCGATCGGCGCGAGGTGGCCGGCCGCGAGCCGCCAACTCGTCCCGCCGTCGCGGCTGAGCCAGAGATGGCCCGTGGTCGAGCCCATGGCGAGATGCTCGCCCGAAGCGTCGACGTCGAGGGCGTGGCGGTAGACGAGGTCGAAGCAGTCACGCTCGGGCAAGCCCCGGCCCAGGGACTCGAAACTCCGCCCGCCGTCGCGCGTCCGGGTCACGACGAGCCGGCTGTCGACCGGCACGCGCCGCTCGTCTCGGATCGCCGGGACGAACCAGGCGGTCTCCGGATCCACGGGGTGGGCGGCGACCGCGAAGCCGAAGACGGCCGGTTCCACCCCCTCGATCTCGGTGAAGCTGGCGGCCGCGTCGGTCGAGCGGAAGATCCCGTTGTGGTGCTGGCACCAGACGACATCGGGTGCCGCGGCGCAGGCGGCCAGGCGGTGCGGGTCCTGGAAGCCGGGATCGAAGGTCAGCTCGGGCGGGACGTGGTCCTGGCGGAGGCCGGCCCCGCCGAGCGACCAGCTGCCACCACCGTCGGTGCTCCGCCAGATGCCGCCGGTCGAGATCGCGACCGTGAGCTTTCGCGAGTCGCGCGGATCGACCAGGATCGTATGCAGACCCGGCTGATCGTAGCCGCCGCCCATCCAGCCCTTCCGTTCGGGCCGCTCCCACAAGGGTTCTACCAGCCGCCAGCTTTCCCCGCGATCGTCGCTCACGAACAGCGCGGCGGGCAGCGTGCCGGCCCAGATGCGGCCGGGCTCGTCGTGCCCGCCCGCCTCGAGGGTCCAGACCATGTCGACCGCCGGCGCGTCGACGGGGTCCGCCGCCTTCGGAAACGCCGGGGCGCGGACCTCCTCCCAGGTGGCACCACCGTCGGCCGAGCGGTGCAGCTTGACGCCGCAATGGCCGAGGCGGAGGGCGGCGTAGAGCGCACCGTCCCGTGCATCGGCGAGCACCGCGCTCACCGGTTCGCCCAGGAAGGCGGGCGGCCCGGCGAGTCGGTCTCCCTCCTCGACGCGAACGAGCCCTTTGCGGGTCGCGACCAGGAGGTCGGGCATGGTCTCAGCCTCCCGAGAGGAGCTGCAGGACGTGCAGCCGGCTCGTGGCCGTCACGGGGTCGGCGAGGCCGATGCGGTCGGCGACCGGCACGGAGTCGACCCAGATGCCGACATGCTTGCGCAGCCGGCCCTGCTCGTCGAGGAGGTAGGCGCGCAACTGCGGGCTCGACGCGAAGATCGAATCGAGGACCTCGCGGACGGTCGCGCCGGGGGCCTCCAGAGTCGCGGCGGGCAGCTGGCGGGCGAGATGCGAGGTGAAGCTCACGACGGCCACGGGGCGCCGCTCAGCCCGCGGGCTCGGTCACGAGGACCGCGCGGAAGTCGTTGACGTTGGTGAGCGTCGGGCCGGTGACGAGCTGGTCACCCAAAGTCGCGAAGAACGGATGGGAATCGTTGCGGGCGAGCATCGCCTTGGCGTCGAGGCCTGCGCGGGCCGCCCGCTCGAGACTGTCCGGGCGCAGGATCGCCCCCGCCACCTCCTCCGCCCCGTCGATCCCGTCGGTGTCGCCGGCCACGGCGAAGATCCCGGGCTCGCCGCGCAGGGCCACGGCGAGGGCCAAGAGGAACTCGACGTTGCGGCCGCCCTTGCCGTCGCCGCGGACCGTGACCGTGGTCTCGCCACCCGAAAGGAGCACACAGGGCGGCCGTACGGGCTGGCCACGGCGGCGGACCTGGCGGGCGATCGCGGCCATCACCTTGGCCACCTCGCGAGCCTCGCCCTCGATCGCGTCGCTCAGGATCACCGGGCGGATGCCGGCCCGCTCGGCGATCTCCCCGGCCGCCTCGAGGGAGCGCTGGGGTGTGGCAACGAGCCGGAACTCGGCGCGCGCGAGACGGAGGTCGCCGGGCTTGGGTGTCTCCTCCTCGCCGCGGGCCAGATGGGCGATCACCGCGGGCGGCTCGGCGATACCGTACTTGACGAGGATCGAGCGGGCCTCGGCGAAGGTCGTGGGATCCGGCACGGTCGGGCCCGAGGCGATCACCGCCGGATCGTCGCCCGGCACGTCCGAGATCGCGAGCGTCACGACCCGGGCCGGGAAGGCCGCCGCTGCGAGCCGGCCGCCTTTGATCGCCGAGAGGTGCTTCCGCACGCAGTTCATCTCGCCGATGTCGGCGCCGCAACGCAGGAGGGCCCGGTTGACGGCCTGCTTGTCGGCGAGCGTGAGGCCCGGCGCCGGCAGCGCCATCAGCGCCGAGCCGCCGCCCGAGATCAAGGCGATCACCAGATCGTCGGGCCCGAGCCCGCGGACCGCCTCGAGGATCGCCCGGGCAGCCGCCTCGCTGTTGGCATCCGGCACCGGGTGGGCGGCCTCGAGGATGCGGATCCGCTCGCAGGGCACGACATGCCCGTAGCGGGTGACGACCACGCCCTCGAGGGGGCCCGGCCAGTGCCGCTCGAGGGCCCGGGCCATCGCCGCCGAGGCCTTGCCGGCGCCGACGACGACGGTGCGCCCGGCGGGCGGGTCGGGAAGGAAGGCGGGCACCACTCGCTCCGGGTCGGCCGCTCGAACCGCGGCCTCGAACATCGCGCGCAACAGCGCCTCGGCTTCGCCCGCGAGCACCCCGTCCCTCCCTGCCGGTGCCCGCGCATCGTCCCACGCCCGCGAGCGCGATGCAACGCGCCCGGAGGGGGCTCAGGCGGGCACGGGCGGACGAGCGCTCGTTCCGGCCTCGGGCTCGAGGTCGAGGACCTCCTCGAACTCGGTGATCTTGTCGATCTCCGGGCCCATCGCGATGTTGGTCACCCGCTCGACGATGAACTCGAGGACGACCGGCACCCGGTGCTCGGTCATGAGCCGCTCGGCCTCGGCGAACGCTTCCTTGAACTGGTTCGGCGAGGTCACGCGGATCCCCTTGCAACCCAGGGCCTCGGCCGCGGCGACGTGATCAACGCCGTAGCCCGCGACCGGATCGCTGCCGAGCTTCTCGGCGTTGATGTTCTCGAAGGCCAGGGAGACTTCGTAGTCCATCTCGAAGGCGCGCTGCGCTTGGCGGATGAGCCCCAGATAGGAATTGTTGATCACGACCTGGAGGAAGGGTAGCTTGTACTGCGCGCCGACCGCGAGCTCCTCGATCAGGAATTGGAAGTCGTAGTCGCCGGCGAGACCGACGATCTTCGCATCCGGGTCGGCCGCGCGGACCCCGAGGGCCGCGGGCAGGGTCCAGCCCAAGGGTCCGGCCTGGCCGCAATTGATCCAGCGGCGCGGCGCGTAGACCCCGAGGAACTGGGCGCCGGCGATCTGCGAGAGGCCGATCGTCGTGACGTAGGTGACGTCACGCCCGAGCGCCTCGTTCATCTCCTGATAGACCCGCTGCGGCTTCAAGGGGACCTGATCGAAGTGGGTCTTGCGCCGCATCCGGCGTTTGCGGTCGAGGCACTCGGCCGCCCAGGCGCTCCGATCCGGCAAGGCCCCGGCCGCGCGCATCTCCTCGGCGACCGCGCAGAAGAGCTCGAGCGCGGCCTTGGCGTCCGAGACGATCCCGTAGTCCGGGTTGAAGACCCGGCCGATCTGGGTCGGCTCGATGTCGACGTGCACGAACCGGCGGCCCTTGGTGTAGACCTCGATCGAGCCCGTGTGCCGGCTGGCCCAGCGATTGCCGATGCCGAGCACGAAATCGGAGCGGAGGAAGTTGGCGTTGCCGTAGCGGTGGCTGGTCTGCAGACCGACCATGCCGGCCATGAGCGGGTGGTCGTCGGGGATCGCCCCCCACCCCATCAAGGTCGGGATCACCGGCACGCCGGTAAGCTCGGCGAAGCGGACCAAGAGCTCGCAGGCGTCGGCGTTGACGATCCCGCCGCCCGCCACGATCACCGGCCGCTCGGCCGCGACCAGCATGGCCATCGCCTTTTCGATCTGCCGGCGGGTCGCCCGCGGCTTGTAGACCGGCAAAGGCTCGTAGGTCTCGTCGTCGAACTCGATCTCGGCGGTCTGCACGTCGACCGGGAGGTCGACCAGCACCGGCCCCGGCCGCCCCGAGCGCATGAGGTGGAAGGCCTGTTGGAAGACCCGCGGCACGAGGCCGGGTTCGCGCACCGTGACCGCCCACTTGGTCACCGGCTTGGCGATCGACTCGATGTCGACCGCCTGGAAGTCCTCCTTGTGGAGCTTGGCGCGCGGCGCTTGACCCGTGATGCAGAGGATCGGGATCGAATCGGCCTGCGCGGTGTAGAGGCCGGTGATCATGTCGGTGCCGGCCGGGCCCGAGGTGCCGATGCACACGCCGATGTTGCCGGCCTTGGCGCGGCTGTAGCCGTCGGCCATGTGCGACGCGCCCTCGACGTGCCGCGCGAGGATGTGGCGGATCGAGCCACGCTTGCGCATCGCCGCATAGACCGGGTTGATCGCCGCACCGGGCACGCCGAAGGCGACCCGCACCCCCTCCTTCTCCAGGACCCTGACCGCCGCTTCCGCCGCCGTCATCCGCGCCATGATCGTGCTCCCCGCTTCCCAACAACGAAATTGTTGGCCCGGGGAGGTCCCCGCAATGGCCGCGAGACGGCTTTCCGCGATACGGAAGCCAGAAATCAAGTTCTTGATGTAACGTGTGATTCAGCTTTCCGGAGCGGCCCGGTCGGGCTCCACGCCGCCGATCGCCCGGGTCAGCTCGCGGGCGGTGCGGCGGACCGCCGCGGCGAGCTCGGCGAGCCGCTCGTCGGGCAACCGCACGCTCGGGCCGGAAACCGAGACCGCAGCCTGCGGCCGGCCGTGCTCGTCGAGGATCGCCGCGGCGACGCAGCGCAGCCCGAGCGCGTTCTCCTCGTCGTCGAGCGCCCAGCCGCGGCTGCGGATCTCGGCGAGCGCCGCTTCGAGCCGGCGCGGCGTGTCGATCGTCCGCTCGGTGAGCCGCGGCAGGCCGTGGCGGCGCAGGACCGACTGGACCTCTTCGGGCTCGAGCCCGGCCAGGATCGCCTTGCCGACACCCGATGCGTGCATCGGCACGCGGCCGCCCGGTCGGGCGATCGCCCGCATCGTCTGGCGGCACTCGACCTGGGCCATGCAGACGGCCTCGCCGTCGACCGCGAGGTAGAGGTTGGCGGTTTCGCCGGTCTCTTCCATGAGCCGGCGCAAATGGGGCCGGGCGATCGCCGCGAGATCGCGGATCCGCGCGAAGGCGTTGCCCACCCGGAACGCTTCGACCCCGATCTGCCAATGGCCTTCGGCCGGATCGAGCCGGACGAAGCGCTCGGACTCGAGCGTGGTGAGGAGGCGATGCGTGGTCGAGACCGGCAGGCCCACGACGAGCGCGAGCTCGGACAGGGTCATCCCGTCGCTCGTGGCGGCGAGCGCCTTCAACAGCCGCAACGCCCGCTCGAGCGATTGGACCTGACCGGTGCTCGGCTCCTTGCCCGACGAGCCGCGCCGGCTCGCCGTCCGGCCGCCGCCCAGGCTCGGCGTGCGGACCGCCAGCCGCTCAGCCCTGCCGCGCCTTGAAGCGCGGATTGGTCTTGTTGATGACGTAGACCCGGCCCTTGCGCCGCACGAGACGACAGTCCTTGTGCCGGGTCTTTGCGGTCTTGAGCGAGTTGCGGACCTTCATCGTCGCCGCTCCTGGATCAGCCGGGGGCCGCTCGCGCGAGCCTCACTTCTTGCGACGGAAGCTCTGGAAGCGGCGGTTGAACTTCTCGACCTGGCCGCGCTCGATCACCTGCATCTGGCCACCGGTCCAAGCCGGGTGCGACTTCGGATCGACGTCGAGGTGCATCGTGTCGCCCGCCTTGCCCCAGGTCGACCGCGTCTTGAAGGTCGTCCCGTCGGTCATCACGACGGTGATCTCGTGGTAGTCCGGGTGGATGTCGGGCTTCACGCTGCTTCCCTCCGCGCGCGGCGCCGCTATATAGGGCGGCGGCGTGCCGGGCGCAAGCCGGGCGCGGAGTGTCTGTTGCGCGTCGTCGCGGCCGATCGGCCCGGACAGCGGAGCCCACCATGCAGCACGGATCCCGCAGCCTCGCCCAGCTCGCCGAGGGGCGCGAGCGGGGCCGGGACCTGCGACGGTTGCGCTCGCTCGCCCGCTACCTCGTCCCCTATCGCGGCACGATCCTCGCCACCTTCGTGGCCCTCGTCGTGGCGGCCGCCGCGGTCCTCTCGCTCGGGATCGGCGTGCGCTTCTTGATCGACGGGGGCTTCGCCGGGGGCCGCCCGGAGGCGCTCGACCACGCCCTCGAGGCGGTCTTGATCGTGGTCGTCGTGCTGGCGGTCGCGACCTTCTTCCGCTCCTGGCTCGTCACCCGGCTCGGGGAGCGGGTGGTGGCCGATCTCCGGCGCGACCTCTTCGCCCACGTGATCCGCCTCGAACCCGGCTTCTTCGAGATCACGCGGACCGGCGAGGTGCTCTCCCGGCTCACCACCGACACCGCCGTGGTGCAGACCGTGATCGGCGCCTCGGTCACCCAGGCGCTGCGCAACCTTTTGTTGCTGCTCGGCGGGATGGTGCTGCTGTTCGTCACCAACCCGAAGCTCACCGGACTCGTGCTGCTCGTGGTCCCGCTCGTGATCCTGCCGATCGTCGTGATCGGCCGACGCGTGCGTCGGCTCTCGCGCGCAGCCCAGGACCGGGTCGCCGACCTCGGCGCGACGACCGAGGAGAATTTGAACGCCGTGCGGATCGTCCAGGCCTTCGCCCAGGAGGCCACGGTCGCGGCGCGCGTCGCGCAACTCGCCGAGGCGGCCTTCGCCGCCGCCTCGCGCTACGCCTTCGCCCGGGCGCTCCTGGGCGGCATCGTCATCTGCCTGGTCTTCGGGGCGATCGTCGTCGTCTTGTGGATCGGCGGCCGGGACGTGCTCGCCGGGCGGATCACCGGGGGCGAGCTCGCCTCCTTCGTCTTCTACGCCACGGTGGTGGCGAGTGCGGTGGGCGGGCTCTCCGAGATCGTGGGCGATCTGCAGCGGGCGGCGGGGGCCACCGAACGCCTGGTCGAACTGCTCGAGACCGAGCCCCGGATCCGCGCACCCGAGCGGCCGCTCCGGCTGCCGGCCCGCGGCCGGGGCGTGCTCCGCTTCGAAGGTGTCACCTTCGCCTACCCGGCGCGACCCGATCGGCCGGTCCTCCGCGACTTCGATCTCGAGGTCCGGCCCGGCGAGACGGTGGCGCTCGTGGGGCCTTCGGGGGCCGGCAAGACGAGCGTGCTTCAGCTCGCCCTGCGCTTCTACGATCCCGATGCGGGGCGGGTGAGCTTCGACGGGGTCGACCTGCGCGAGCTCGACCCGGCCGAGCTGCGCCGCCGGATCGGGCTCGTGCCGCAAGACCCGGTGATCTTTTCGGCCGATGCCCGGACCAACATCGCCTTCGGTCGGCCGGAGGCGAGCGAGGCCGAGATCCGCGCCGCAGCCGAGGCGGCCGCCGCGCTCGACTTCGTCGAAGCCTTACCGCAAGGCTTCGCGACCTTCCTGGGCGAGAAGGGGGTACGGCTCTCGGGCGGCCAGCGGCAGCGGATCGCGATCGCCCGGGCGCTTCTGTGCGATCCCGAGCTGCTGCTCCTCGACGAGGCGACGAGCTCGCTCGATGCCGAGAGCGAGCGGCTCGTCCAAGACGCCCTCGAGCGGCTGCGGCGGGGCCGTAGCTGCCTCGTCGTGGCGCATCGGCTCGCGACCGTACGCAAGGCCGATCGGATCGTCGTCCTCGACGAGGGCCGAGTCGTCGACCAGGGCCGCCACGACGAGCTCGTGAGCCGGGGCGGCCTCTACGCCCGGCTCGCGAGCCTGCAGTTCGGGCTCGACCGCGCCGCCTGAGGGCCGATCGGCGTCGGGGCTCGGCGGCGCCCGGCCGGCCTCAGCGCTCGACGAGCCGGATCACCACCGCCCGCTCGTCGCCGACTCCCGGCCGATCGCCGGGGCGGCTCAGGAGCCGCAACCGCTCGCGCGGCACGCCCTGCGCGACCAGCCGGTCGGCGACGGCAGCGGCTCGGGCCGCCGCCAGGCTCTCGTTCGATTCGAACGCGGCGCGGCTGATCGGCCGGCCGTCGGTCCGACCTTCGACCTCGAGCCACCAGGCCGCGTCGGCCCGGCTCTCCAGGACTGCCCGCAGCTCGCTCAGGAGACGGGCCAACGCCCGCTCGCCGAGCGGCCCGAGGTCGGCGCGGCCGAGGCCGAACGGCACGACCCCCTCGAGCAGGATCCGGCCGACCGCACCGTCCTCGCGCGGCGTGGCCGCGAGCGGCCGCGTGGGGCGGCTCTCGAGCTTGAGCGCGTCGAGCTCGAGCCGACGCAGCCGGTCGACGGCCTCGCCCAAGGCGGCGCGCGTCTCGGCGAGCTCGCCTTCGAGCCGGCTCTGTTCGCGCTCGGCCACCAAAAGCCGAGCCTCGAGCGCGGCGGCCCGCGACTCGGCCTCGCGCCGCTCCGCTCGGAGTGCCGCGATCCGCCGTTCCGCGTCGGTCGCGAGCGTGGAGAGTTCCCGTTCGGCCTCGGCGCGCGTTTCCGCCAGCTGCCGCTCGAGCTCGGCGAGTTGCCGCTCGGCCTCGGCGCGCGTTTCCGCCAGCTGCCGCTCGGCGTCGGCTCGCGCTCGCTCCGCCTCGCTCCGGGCTTCCGCGAGTTGCCGCTCCGCTTCGGCGCGCAACTCCGTGAGCCGGCGCTCCGCTTCGGCCCGGGCGGCCTCGAGCTCACGGGCGAGCGCTTCGGCACGGGCCGTGGCGTCCTCCCGCGCCGCGGTCGCCGCGGCCAGCGCCTGCTCGAGCTCGGCCAGACGACGCGCGAGCGT
>Ga0308391_1000055_pt1 | contig 40353 bp, 37 predicted proteins | sample Hotspr20Samplet1_FD_202363 | JGI IMG/M metagenome (GOLD analysis project Ga0308391, IMG submission 202363) | Hot spring phototrophic mat microbial communities from Octopus Spring, Yellowstone National Park, Wyoming, United States - 20050623_t1 ... | reverse complement strand
GCCGGCTCCCCTCGGCTTCCGACTGGATCTCGGATTTGGCCGGGCTTTCGACGTCATACATGGGTCTGAGGCGGGACCGGACGTTTTCCGCCACATCCAACAGGCATTTGTGAGTTACAAGCCGGCCAAGATGCGGGGGCTGCAACTAGATTTCGGCAAGTACGTCACCTCTGCCGGCGCGGAGCTGATCGAGACGCACAGCAACTGGAACTACTCCCGGTCCCTGCTGTTTGCCTACGCAATCCCGTATTACCACTTCGGCCTCCGGGCGACGATGCCGCTTGGCAGCCTATTCAGCGCCGGGGTGCAGGTGGCGAACGGCTGGAACAACGTGGAAGACAACAATAGCGGCAAGACGGTCGGGCTGGTCGGTGCGATCACAACGTCAAAATTGACCTGGACCCACAACTATTACGTCGGACCGGAGAAGGCGGATACGAACGAAGGCTTCCGTCACCTCTACGACACGACGTTGCTGGTGACGCCTGCGGAGCGGCTGAGCTTTTACATCAACTTTGACTACGGCGTCGACAAAGGCGGTCCGGGCATGGCCGACAGTCGATGGACCGGGGTGGCAGGGGCGGCGCGCATCGCCCTGAGCCGGTGGTTCGCGGTTGCGCCCCGGCTGGAGTGGTTCAACGACGCCGACGGCTTTGCGACGGGAAAGTCTCAGAAGCTCAAGGAGTTCACGCTGACCGGCGAGTTCAAGATGGCGCGGGGCGTGCTGACGCGCCTGGAGTATCGCCGCGACTGGTCCGATCAGCCTTTCTTCGACCGGGGAGGGAGCCCTGGCGCGTTTCGACATCAGGAGACCTTGCTCGCCGGAATTGTAGCCTACTTCGGACCGGAGCCTTGATGAGCGTCGTGTCGGTTCGGCGCGTGGTTGCAGGAACGAACGCGGAGGGCGCAGCGAAGTTGGCTATTAAAAATTTGAATAGGTCTGATAGAAAGGTTTAGTTGGTAAAACCGGCACCCTAGATTGCATGATAGGAGAAAATCGTTAACTTTGTAATTGACGGAATGGTTTGAGGTGAAAGAGACTCGATGAGGAAGATAAGCGGGTTTCTATTGCTCGCCGCGGCGGCGGCCAATGGCCAGGATGCGGAGAAACTGGCTGCGCTCGAGAAGGCGGTGCAGGATGCGCAGGCGGCCGCGGACAATGCGTGGCTGATGACTTCGACGGCGCTGGTGTTGATGATGACCGGCCCGGGCCTGGCCCTGTTTTACGGCGGACTGGTCCGAAAAAAGAACGTGCTCGGGACGATGATGCACAGCTTCATCCTGATGGCGGTGGCGACCGTGCTGTGGGGCGTGGTGGGCTACAGCCTGGCGTTCGGAGGCGAGGGTCGCTTCATCGGCGATCTCAGCTACGCCTTTATGAACGCGGTGGGCATGGAGCGGCAAGGCGCCATTCCCCATCTGACCTTCATGGCCTTTCAGTTGATGTTTGCGATCATCACGCCGGCGCTGATCAGCGGCGCATTCGCGGAACGGATCCGCTTCAGCGCGATGCTTCTGTTTACCGTGTTGTGGTCGCTTGTGGTCTATTATCCGCTGGCGCACATGGTGTGGGGCACCGGGGGTTTGCTCAACGCCTTCAGCGACGGGGCGATCCCCTGTTACGACTTCGCCGGAGGTACCGTGGTGCACATCAGCTCAGGCGTTTCGGCGCTCGTGTGCGCGATCTATCTGGGCAAGCGGCACGGCTATCCGAGCGAAACGATGAAACCGCACAATCTGGTGCTCAGCGTGGTGGGAGCCTGTCTGCTGTGGGTCGGCTGGTTCGGCTTCAACGCCGGCAGCGCGCTGGCTTCGAGCGGGCAGGCGGCGAGCGCCTTTGTGGCGACCCAATTCGGCGCTGCGGCGGCGACGCTCGGCTGGATGCTGGCCGAGTGGCTCAGAAACGGTAAACCGAGCGTGCTCGGGGCAATTACCGGAGCCGTAGCCGGGCTGGTGGCGATCACGCCCGCCTCGGGTTTCGTCCGGCCGATGCCGGCGCTGGTGATCGGCTTCGCCGCCGGCCTCATCTGCTACTACATGGTGGCGGTGGTCAAGCAACGGCTCGGCTACGACGATTCGCTCGATGCCTTTGGCGTACACGGCGTCGGCGGCACGGTTGGCGCGATCTTGACGGGTGTGTTCGCAACACGCCTGGTTGCAGACCCGGAAGGCAGCCGCGCGTTCGGTCTGGTGGACGGCAACGCGATGCAGGTGGCGTATCAGTTCGTCGGCAGCCTCATCGCCTGGGTCCTGGCCGCCGTGGGTACTTTTGTGATCCTCAAGGTGTGTGACCTGCTGGTCGGAGTGCGCGTCGAGGCGGAGCATGAGATCCTGGGGCTCGACCTGAGCATGCACGGCGAGGAAGGTTACAACCTGGAATCCTAGAGGCGAGGACTGGCTTATGAAGAAAATCGAAGCCGTGATTCAACCCTTCAAGTTGGAGGAGGTCAAGGCCGCCCTGATCGGCATCGGGGTCGACGGCATGACGGTGCTCGAGGTTCGCGGCCACGGGCGGCAGAAAGGACACAAAGAGGTTTACCGCGGTCAGGAATACGTGGTGGACCTGCTGCCGAAAGTGAAGCTGGAGCTGGTGGTGCCGGATGCGCGGGCCGACGAGGTGATCCGAACCTTGATCCGCTCAGCCCGAACGGGCAAGATCGGCGACGGCAAGATCTTCGTATCCGAAATTGCCGAGGCGATCCGCATCCGAAACGAGGACCGTGGCGAAGCCGCACTCTGATGGGAACGGAGGCGAGCAGACGGCCTGGCGCGCCGTAAAAGAGCGGTTCTTTGCGTCGGGATCGGCCGCCGCCGTTCTGGCGGCGTGCTCGGAGCTGGCCGAGCGGTCGGTCCTGGCGGCCTATCAGCAACACCTTGCGCCGGTGCTGCCGCAGGGCTTGGCGCTGGCAGCCGTGGGCGGTTTCGGCCGGCGGGAGCTTTATCCTCATTCAGACGTAGATCTGCTTGTCGTCCTGGGCCGGGCCCAGACCGGTCCCCTCAAGGAAGGGCTTTCAAGCTTTTTGCGCGTGCTCTGGGACGGCGGGTTTCGCGTGAGCCACTCGGTGCGAACGGTGCGCGAGTGTTTGGAGCTCCGCGATGATAACACAGAGCTTACGATTAGCCTGCTAGACCGTCGTTTCCTTGCGGGGGACCGTCTGGTCTATGCCCAGATGGATGAAGGCCTGCCGCAGTTGCTGCGCTCTCACCGGCGACGGCTCACCGAGCAGCTTTGCCGGCTGGCGCGCTCCCGGCATGCCAAATACCAAGGCACGATCTTCCACTTGGAGCCGAACGTCAAGGATTCGCCGGGCGGGTTGCGGGATCTGCACCTGCTCGAATGGCTGGACCAGTTGAGGGAAGACCCTCTGGTACGTTCGGCGTGGCTGGAGGAGTTGGGGAGCGCACGCGAGTTTCTCGCCCGACTGCGTTGTTTCTTGCACTTCCGGTCCGGGCGCGACGACAATGTCTTGAGCTTCGACGCGCAAGAGGAGTTCGCTCATACCGGATTCGGACGCGCCTGTTCCACCGAGGAATGGATGCGGCAGTACTACCTCCACGCGCGAGCGGTCTTCGGCTCCGCCGTGCGCGCCATGGAGTTGGGAGAGAGGCGCTCGAGCTCCCTACTCGGTGAGTTCTTCGCGTGGCGGTCCCGTCTCGCGACGGCGGATTTCAGCGTCTCGCGGGAAAGCGTGCTGCTTAGGTCGCCGCAACGGATCTTTCACGAGCCCGAGATCGTGTTGCGGCTTTTTCGCTTTGTCGCGCTGCACGGTTTGAAGCTGGCCTGGGAGACCGAGCGCAGAATCCAAGAGGCTCTTGGCGCAATCGAGCGCCATTACTCCCATCGGGGGCCGCACTGGCCCGCGCTCTTGGAGGTGCTGGCTATGTCTCACGCCGGAAGCGCGCTCGCGGCGATGAACGCGACCGGCGTACTCGGCGCCGTGTTTCCCGAATGGAGGCGCATCGAATGTCTCGTCGTTCGCGACTTCTACCACCGCTATACAGTGGATGAGCACACGTTGCGGGCCATCCAGGCGCTCGACGAGCTGATGGCGACGGCTGATGGAAACCGCACCTGGCTGGCCGGGCTGGCGACCGAGATCGAGCGTGCGGACCTGCTCCGCTTTGCGCTGCTGTTCCATGACGTCGGCAAGGGGGAAGCCGGCGGCTGCCATATCGAGCGTTCGCTCGAACTTGTCGAAGCAGTCATGGAGCGCATCCAACTGCCGCTCATCGAGCGGCGGCTGGTGCGCTGGCTCATCGCCCGTCACCTGGATCTGTCTGCCGCGATGACGAGCCGGGACTTGGACGATCCGGCAACGGCACGCTTTCTAGCGGAGCGCGTGGAGACCCTCGAGCGACTCAAGTATCTGACGCTGATAACTTACGCGGATATATCGGCCGTCAACCCGGGGGCGATGACGCCTTGGCGTCTTGAATTGCTTCGGCGGCTGTATTTGACCGCCCACCATGAATTGAACCGGGAGCTGGCGACCTGCCGGATCGAAGTCGCCGCCTCGGACGATCCGGAACGATCCGAGTTTCTCGAGGGCCTTCCGGTGCGGTACGTAAGGGTCCACGCCGAGGAGGAGATCGACCGGCATCTCGAGCTGGCCCGGCGTTGCCGTGAGCGTGGCGTGGCGGTTGAGCTTGTGCGGCGCGATGGCGTTCATCTGGTCACGGTGGTCGCCCGCGACCGACCCTTTCTGTTCGCTTCGATCGCCGGAGCGCTAGCCGGCTTCGGAATGAATATCCTAAAGGCGGAGGCCTACACCAACCGGCGTGGCTTCGCCGTCGACAACTTCGTCTTCGAGGATCCGGCGCGCACGCTCGAACTGAACCCGAGCGAGGCCGGACGGTTGTGCTTGACTCTCGAGCGAGTCATCCTTGGGAAGGTCCGCGCCCGGGATCTGCTTCAAAGCCGGCCAAAACGCATCCGGCCGAGCCGGGCGAGCCGAATCGAGCCCCGGGTGGCTTTTGACAGCGGGGCATCAGAGAACGCAACTCTGATTGAAATCGTCGCCGAGGACCGCCCTGGTTTGCTCTACGATCTGGCGCGAACGATCTCCGAGGCCGGTTGCAACATCGAGGTGGTGCTCATCGACACCAAGGCGCACAAGGCGATCGACGTCTTTTATGTCACGTTCGAAGGGGGCAAGCTCGGCGCGGCTCAACAGGAAACGCTCCGCCGCGCGCTGATCGAGGCGGCCCGTCCGGATTCCTGACGCCGCCCTGCGTGCACGGGTCAGCCCGCTGAATGAGGCATCTTGCCGGTGATCGGGCGCCTCGCCGGCCCCCGGCGTTCTCACTGTTATAATCGGCCTGAAGATCTGGAACGCCTCCAAGCATGAAAACAGCTCTGATTACCGGCATCAGCGGTCAGGACGGTTCCTACTTGGCCCGCTTGCTGCTCGGGAAAGGCTACGTTGTCCATGGCATCATCCGCCGTTCCTCGACTTTTAGCACCGACCGGATCGACGACCTTTACCAGGATCCGCATGAGGCGGGCGTGCGCCTGTTTCTGCACTACGGGGACCTGACCGATGGCGCCAGCCTTCGCCGCGTGCTCGAGAGCGTGGCCCCGGATGAGATCTACAATCTGGCGGCGCAGTCGCACGTGAGGGTCTCGTTCGACCAGCCCGAGTACACCGCCGACGTGGTGGCTCTGGGAACGCTGCGGCTGCTCGAGGCGTTTCGACAATATGTGGAGACGACAGGGAAGGCGGCGCGTTTCTACCAGGCAGGCTCTTCTGAGATGTTCGGGGCTTCGCCGCCGCCACAAAACGAAGCGACGCCGTTTCGTCCCCGCAGTCCCTATGGGGTTTCCAAGGTCGCCGCGTACTGGAGCGCGGTCAACTACCGGGAGGCGTACAATCTTTTCGTCGCCAATGGGATTCTGTTCAACCATGAGTCGCCCCAGCGCGGCGAGACCTTCGTCACACGCAAGATCACGCGTGCCGTGGGGCGAATCAAGTACGGCCTGCAAAGCAAGCTTTACCTGGGAAACCTCGAGGCGCGCCGCGACTGGGGCTTCGCGGGGGATTATGTCGAGGCGATGTGGCTGATGCTTCAGCAGCCCGAAGCCGGCGATTATGTGATAGCCACCGGCGAGTCCCATTCCGTGCGGGAGTTTGCCGAGGCCGCTTTTTCTTACGCCGGGCTCGACTGGAGCCGTTACATTGAACTCGATCCGCGCTACCTGCGTCCGACCGAGGTCGACGACTTGTGCGGGGACGCCTCGAAAGCGCGGCGCCTGCTCGGCTGGCGACCTCGAGTGAGCTTCGGGGAGCTGGTCCGCATGATGGTGGAACATGATTTGGAGCAGGCGCGGCGCGAGGCGATGCTGAAGGCGAGCGGCTTTCCAGTGTCGCTGGGAGGCAGAATGTGAATCCGGCGGCGCGCATCTATGTCGCGGGCCACCGCGGTCTTGTCGGTTCGGCAATCTGCCGCCGCCTCAGCCAGGCCGGTTTTGGCAACCTCATCCTGCGGACCCGACAGGAGCTGGATCTGATCTCTCAGGCGGCTGTCGAGCGGTTCTTTGCCGAGGAGCGTCCCGAATACGTCTTCTTGGCCGCGGCCCGCGTCGGGGGCATCCAGGCGAACCGTACGCGGCCGGCCGAGTTCATTTACGAGAATCTCGCGATCGAGGTCAACGTCGTTAACGCCGCGTGTCGATGGGGAGTTCGGAAGTTGCTCTTTCTAGGTTCCTCCTGCATCTATCCCCGCCTGGCGCCGCAGCCGATTCCGGAGTCGGCGCTGCTAACCGGTCCGCTCGAGCCGACCAACGAGGCCTACGCCGTCGCTAAGATCGCGGGGTTGAAGATGTGCCAGGCCTACCGCCGCCAGTACGGCTTTAACGCGATCGCGCTGATGCCGCCAAATCTGTATGGACCCGGCGACAACTTCGATCTGGAGACCGGGCACGTGCTGGCGGCGCTCATCCGGCGCTTCGACGAGGCGCGCGAGCAGGGCCGGCCTTCCGTGAGGCTTTGGGGCACCGGCACGCCTCGGCGGGAGTTTCTCCACGTGGACGATCTGGCCGACGCGGCGCTGTTTCTGATGGAGAACTACACGGGCGAGGAGATCATCAACGTCGGCTGCGGCGAGGACCTCACGATTGCCGAACTGGCGAGCCTGGTGGCGGATATTGTCGGCTATCGGGGTCGGATCGAATTTGACCCGTCGATGCCTGACGGCGTGCCGCGGAAGCTCCTGGACGTCTCGCGCCTGTTCGCACTCGGCTGGCGCCCGAAGATCAGCCTGCGCGAGGGCATCGCCCAAACCTGGCGCTGGTGGCGCGAACACGCGCGGCCGGAACTCGCCGCTGGGGTCTCGCATTCGCGGCCAGTATAATGAGACACGAGCCGAAAGCCGCCCTTGAAGAGGCGGGCCAAAACCGGCCGAGAGGTCAGGCCATGGAGAAAGTCGCGAGTCGCCGCAAATTCGTCGAGAGCGCCGGAGCCGCAACGGCCTTCTGGATCCTGAGCCCCCAACTGGTCCGCGGCACGCAGTCCAACTCCGCCGTTTCGCTCGGCGTGATCGGGTGCGGCAACCGAGGTCTGTATGTCGCCGGGCTGTTCGCCAAGAACGAATTCGCCCGCATTGCCGCCCTGTGCGATATTTTCGAGGATCGCCTCCAGGCAGCGCGGCAGCGTTACTCGGGCGCGCAGGTTTACAAAAGTTATCAGGATTTGCTTGCTTCGGAGGTGGACGCCGTGCTCATCGCCACGCCGGCCTACCTGCATCCGGAGCACTTCGAGGCGGCTGTCGCGGCGCGCAAACACATCTTCCTGGAGAAGCCGGCGGCAGTTGATGCGGCCGGTTGCCGCCGCGTGCGCGACGCGGCATTGCGCGCCGACCCGCGCAAACGGATCTCGGTGGGCTTTCAGCAGCGTTACGGCAAGGACTACCGCGAGGCACACCGCATCGTCACCGGCGGAGAGCTGGGCGAGATCAAGATGGTGCGTGCCGCGTGGCTGGGGGGCGGTCCTCCGATCGCTACCGGTCATCCGGCGGCGGAGGAGCGCCTCCGGAATTGGTTTTTCTACCGGGAACTCTCCGGCGACATTTTGGTGGAACAGGACTGCCACAACATCGACGTCGTCAACTGGTTCATGGGCAAGCCCCCAGCGCGCGTCTCGGGCTACGGCTCGCGCCAGGTGCGGCGCTACGGGGACATTTTCGACAACGTCGCTTGCACCTTCGCCTACGACGACGGTCGGTTATTCGCGTACTCTGCCAATCAGTTCCGCACGCCGGGCTTTTCCGACGTTTCGGAGACCTTCATCTGCGAATACGGCGCCTTGAACGTTTCCCGCCGCGGCTACACCGTCTGGCGGGACAAGCAGCCCGAACTCCGAGTACAGACGGATTACGATATCACCATCGATGCGGTAAATGAATTCGTTGAGGGCGTGCGTAGCGGCATGATCGAGAACTTCGGCGTGGCGGCGGCCGAAAGTACGCTCACGGCTGTCATGGCGCTTCATGCCTGCGTCAGCGGCCGCGAGGTGAGTTGGGAGGAGATCTCCCGAATTTAACAGGCGCCCATGCTGCGCGATTCGAGTCTCGTGCCGCTCTCTCACCAGCACCATAACGGCCTGGCGTTGTGCGTGTTGATCCGGCGGGCGCTGGCTGAGGACCGTGGCGCGGAAAACGTCGAGCGCCAGGCTCGCCGCATTGTGGAGCGCTACGAGGTCGAGCTCACCAATCATTTCGCCGTCGAAGAAGAGATTCTGTTTCCCGCCTGTCCACCCGAGCGGATAGCCCCCCTTGTGGCTGAACATCGCCGAATGGAGGCCTTGGTGGAGAGGCTCCGCACGGAGCCGCGCGCGGAAACGATCGAAGAGTTCCTCGAGCTTCTTCGGGGGCACATCCGGCGCGAGGAAGAAGAGCTGTTCGAGCGGATTCAACGCGAACTGCCGCGCGAGACGCTCGATCGCCTCGGTCGCCAGATCGACGCTCGCGTCGTCCGCGTCTGTTTATGAAGTCAGACGTTCTGCTCGAGACGCATCTTCCCGGCCTAGAGCTGTACGCGCGAGGCAAAGTGCGCGACATCTACCGTGTGGACGGCCGGCTGCTCATTGTCGCCACGGATCGGATCTCCGCTTTCGATTACATCCTCGGCTCCGGCATTCCGCGCAAAGGCGAAATCCTCACGCAACTGTCGTTGTTCTGGCTGGAGTTTTTAAAGGATGTGGTGCCGACGCACCTGGTGACCGCCGACGTCGACCAGTACCCCGAACCGCTGCACGCTTACCGGGACCAGCTCGAGCGGCGTTCCATGCTGGTGCGCCGCGCGCGGATGCTCGAGGTTGAGTGCGTCGCGCGCGGATATCTGTCCGGGTCGGGTTGGAAGGATTACAAAGCGACCGGCGCAATCTGCGGCATTCCGTTGCCGCCGGGGCTCGAGGAAAGCGCGGAGCTGCCCGAGCCGATCTTCACCCCGGCGACGAAAGCGCACACCGGGCATGACATCAACATCACCCTCGAGGAGGCGGCGGCGCTGATCGGCCGGCAGGTGGCTGAGCGCGTGCGCGAGCTGACGCTGGAGATCTACCGCCGCGCCGCAACCTATGCGCGCCGGCGCGGCATCATCATTGCCGACACCAAGTTCGAGTTCGGCTTTGCCGACGGCGAACTGATTCTGGCCGATGAAGTCCTCACGCCGGACTCTTCGCGCTTCTGGCCCGCCGACAGTTACCGGCCCGGAGGGCCGCAACCGTCCTTTGACAAGCAGTACGTGCGAGATTATCTGGAGTCGATCCGCTGGAACAAACAGCCGCCCGCGCCCAGCCTGCCCGACGAAGTGGTGCGCAACACGAGCGCCAAGTATTTGGAGGCTTACCGCCTGCTAACGGGCAAGTGTCTGTGAACTGGAACTGGCTCGACTATCTGCTGGCGGCGGTGGTGGTCGCCTCTGCCGTCGCGGGATTCCTCAAGGGCTTCGCTCGGACGGGGATCGCGCTGGCGGCGGCCCTCACGGGGCTGATCTGCGGCATCTGGTTTTATGGCACGGCGGGAGCATTTCTGCACCCGTACGTCAGCTCGCCGGCGATTGCCAACTTCATCGGCTTCTGGATCGTGTTCGGTCTCTGCGTGCTTGCCGGAGCGCTGCTCGGCAGGGTGCTGGCCGCCCTTCTTCGCTGGGCGGGACTCACCTGGTTCGACCGCGCGGCCGGGACGGCCTTCGGAGTACTCCGCGGCCTGATCATTGCCGTGGCGATCGTCCTGCTTCTGTTGGCGTTCCCCCTCAAGCCGCCGCCGCGGGCGGTCGTCGAATCGCGCTGGGCCCCCTATCTGGTCGGAGCCGCGCGAGCTTGCGCCTCGCTGGCGCCCCGCGAGCTTCACGACGCCTTCCAGGCCAGCTATGAAAAGGTGCGGGAAATCTGGAAGCAGGCTCTGGATCGGCCCGTGCCGCTGCCGAAGTCCGAGATCTGATCAGAACCGGCGCGTCCACTGTTTCGGCCAGCGCTCGATGACTACCTTCCTCTCGGTATAGAACTCGATGGCGTCCCGGCCCTGACCGTGCAGAGTTCCCAGAAAGCTGTCTTTCCAGCCGCTGAACGGGAACCAGGCCATCGGCGCCGCCACGCCGACATTCACGCCGATATTGCCGGCGGGGACCTCGTAGCGGAACCGCCGCGCCGCCAGCCCGCTGGTCGTGAAGATGGAGGCGGCGTTGCCGTACGGATTGGCGGCGATGATGCGAATGGCCTCGTCGAGGTCGCGGGCGCGGGTCAGACTCAGGACGGGCCCGAAGATCTCCGTCGATGTGAGGGGGCTGTCGATGGGCACGTTCTCGAGGACGGTGGGCCGAACGAAGCAGCCGCCCTGGTAACCGGGCACACGAGCACCGCGGCCGTCGACGATGCCGCGTGCGCCCTCGCGCAGGCCCTCTGAGATCAGCGCCTCGATGCGGCGCTGGCTCTCGCGCGAGATCACCGGCCCCATCTCCACGCCCTCCTCGAGGCCGCAGCCGACGCGCAGGGAGACGGCGCGGGCGGCGATGGAATCGCGGAACCGGTCGTGGATCTCCCCGACCGTCACGGCGACGGACACGGCCAGACAGCGCTGGCCGGCGCAGCCGAAAGCGCTGTCGCTGATGACCTGCGTGGCCGTCTCCATTTCGGCGTCGGGCAGGATGACCACGTGATTCTTGGCTCCAGCCTGGCACTGCACGCGCTTGCCGCTCGCGGCGGCGCGCGCGTACACCTGTCGCGCCGCAGCAGTCGATCCGACGAAGCTGATCGCCCGTACCTGAGGGTGGTCGATCAGCGCCTCGGCGATCTGGCGGCCCCCGTGCACCAGGTTCACCACCCCCGGGGGAAGCCCGCTCTGCTCAATCAACTCGATCACCTTTTGCATGGTGAACGGCACGCGTTCGGAGGGCTTCAGCACGAAGGTGTTGCCACAGGCGACGGCATACGGCAGGAACCAGAGCGGGATCATGGCGGGGAAGTTGAACGGGGTGATGGCCACCGCCACGCCGAGCGGTTGTCGGATCATGATCTCGTCGACGCCCGCGGCGACATCCTCGAGGTTGTAACCCTGCATGAGCATTGGGGCGCCACAGGCCGTTTCGACGTTCTCGATGCCGCGGCGCAACTCGGCGCGCGCTTCGGCGAGCGTCTTTCCGTTTTCGATCGTGATGATCCGGGCGAGCTCTTCGAGGTTGTCCTCGAGCAGCTTCTTGAGCCGGAACAGGTACTGGACGCGCTCGCCCACCGGTGTGGCGCGCCATGCAGAAAAGGCGGAAGCGGCGGCCTCCACCGCTGCGGCGACGTCGCCGACGGCGGCCAGCGGCACGCGGCCGAGCAGGCGCCCGGTGGCGGGGTCATGCACCTCGCCCCACTCGCGGGCCCGCGGCGTGCGCCAAGCGCCGCCGATGTAGTTGCGCACTTCGGGCAGACTGAGAGCGGGATGCATCCTTACGAGTATGTCACGCCGGCCGCGGCTTTGCTCAGACAGTGATGCCGTCCAGTCGCGTCAGGCCCGCCTCGAGGGCCCAGCGCACGGCCTGCTGGTATTCGACTGCGCTAACGCGCCGCGCAATCGCCGGATACTTGTGGGCCTCGTGTTCGGGCCGGTACTGCCCCATGATATTGACATAGGTGTCGGGCGTCAGCTCGCGCGCGACCCACTGGACGAACTTGTCGGTGCCGGCGATGTTTTCCGGCATCACCAGGTGACGGATCATCAGCCCGCGCAGGGCGATGCCGCGCTCGTCGACCACCACTTCGCCCACTTGCCGGTGCATCTCCTTGATGGCCGCCGCCGCTGCCTCCGGATAGTCGCTCGCCCCCGAGGAATATTTCGCCGCCATCGCCCCGTCCATGTATTTGTAGTCCGGCAGATAGATATCGACGATGCCGTCCAGCAGCTGGATCGCCTCGAGGGACTCGTAGCCGCCGCAGTTATAAACCAACGGGATTCGGAGGCCGAGGCTGATGGCGGTGCGAAGTCCGCTGATGATATTGGGCACGATGTGCGTGGGCGTCACCAGGTTCACGTTGTGGCAGCCGATCTCCTGCATGCGCACCATGAGCCGCCCAATCTCTTCGTCGGAGACGTAAGTGCCGTCGCCGCGGTGGTTGATCTCCCAGTTCTGACAAAAGACGCACAGCAGGTTGCAGTTGGAAAAGAAGATGGTTCCGGAGCCGCCGCGGCCCACCAGCGGCCGTTCCTCGCCGAAGTGCGGATGCGCGGAGTAGACCTTGGCGCGCGCAGTCGAACGGCACAGGCCGGTCTCCCATCGCGCTCGGTTGACGCCGCACTGGCGCGGGCACAGGCGGCAACTCTTATAGATCTCTTTGAGGGCCTTGATGCGCTTGTCGAGCTCGCCGGTGCGAGCCAGTTCGAGATAGGCCGGCTTGAAATCCTTGCGGCGCACCACCGGCAGCGGCGCGCCTTTGCCGGCGCCGTGACAGCTTTCCAGGGGAGCGATCGACACTAGGCCCGCCCCCAGGACTTTGAAGGCGAATTCCCGCCGGGATTCCATTATTCACGCCCTCCCTGCGTGTCATTCCTCATTATAGCGCCATACTGGAGAATTTGGTCTAGAATTCTCTTTCGCTTCTGCCTCCGGCAGGAACCGCTTCGCCCAGATTGATCGATGCGCCGCCCTCGCTCGCCCAGTTGCGATTCCACGACGGGATCTCCACGACGACATCGCCGCGAACCACCGCCTGGCAGCCGAGCCGAGAGTGAAGCGTCAAGCCGGCTGCCATGTCGAGCCGGTCGGCCTCATCCTCCTCCATCTGGGAAAGGTTCTCCTCGCCCTGGCGGACGATCACGTGGCAGGTCGTACAGGCGCAGTTGCCCCCGCAAGCGTGTTCGAGCGGGATGCCGAAGTTCAGCGCCACATCCAGCAGAGACCCTGGCTTGCCGTGATGACTGTAAGCCAGCGCACCGGGCTCGAATTCGACCGTAACGTTCGCCGGCAGAAACGTTACCCTGATCACGCTCCGATTATAACGTTTCGCCGTTCAGGTCCTTGCCTTGAGCAGGTCCCGGATTTCGGCGAGCAGAAGTTCCTGGCGCGGCGGCTCGACGGGCGCCGCCGGCGCCTCCGCCTGGCGCCTCAACCGGTTAATCTGCCGGATCAGGAGAAAGATGGCAAAGGCGACGAGGAGAAAGTCGATGATCGTGTTGATAAAAGCGCCGTAGGCGATAACAACGGCCCCGGCCTCGCGGGCGGCGGCGAGCGTGGGGTAAGTGCCGCCGGAGAGGTTGAAGTAGAACTCCGAAAAGTCCATCCTGCCCAGCAGCATCCCGACGGGGGGCATCAGAACGTCATTGACGAGCGAACTGACTATCTTGCCGAAGGCCGCGCCCAGAATGATGCCGACCGCCATGTCGACCACGTTGCCCCGCATGGCAAACTCACGAAATTCTCTCAGCATAGTTTCCTCCTCGGGCTGGTCCCTCCCGGCCCGGTCTGGGATCCTATCACCGCGCGGGCGGCCGCGCAACTGCAATCTGCGGCAGGTGCGTCACGACGCTGTGCTATACTTTGCCGCAGGGACGCAAACACCATGTCTGGGCTCTGGTGGCATCCCGATCGCCGAGCGGCGTTCCTTGTCGGCCTCGCCGTGAGCGCCTCGCTCGTCTGGCTGACCGGCGTGCTGCCGGGTGTCGAGATTGCTCACGGCGGCGATCGAGCTCATCACTGCGAGCTCTGTCAGTTCGGACAAACTGCGATTCTCAAGCCCGCTGACGGAGTCCCGCTTTCTCCTCCGGCGTGTGTGGCCGGCCTGACGCTGGCTGAACCGCACAGAGCCGAGCGGCCCGCGGTCTTCACCTGGCGCTCTCCTCGCTCCCCCCGGCGTAGGCTCTTCTCCTTCGGTTTCGGTTCCGCGTCTAGCGGCAGATGGCGCAGCCAGAAAGGCGCGGGAAGTCTATCCTGGCTCGTTCCGACGCTTGCGCCGTTGTTGAAGGCGCTTTGAGGAGAAGGATGGGATGAAAGAGATTGATCGCTCTTTTCTCTCTGTGTTGCTTGGAGCGTGCTTTGCCGCTCCGCTCGTTTGGGCGCAGTCGGGCCGCATCGAGGGAGTCGTGGTGCTTCGGCCGACCGGCGACCCGCTGCACAATGCGGTGGTCCATCTCGAAGAGGTGGACCGCACGACGCAGACCAATCACGACGGGCGCTTCGAGTTCAACAATGTGCCCGCCGGCCAATACCGACTGCACGCCCATGCCGATATCGCTCTCACGGACGCTTTCGAGACAGTGACCGTCACTCCCGGCGGAACCGCTCAAGTGCGGTTGGAAGTGGATCTTGCTACGGTCCGCGAGAAGGTGACCGTCACCGCCACCGGCATCCCCCAGAGCGTCTTCGAAGCGTTTCAAGCCGTCGATGCCCGTAATTCATTCGATCTGGCAGCCGAGGTCTCCCCGACAATCGGCGAGACGCTGGCCAACCGACCGGGCAACGGCGTTGCGCTGCGCAGCTTCGGACCCGGTGCGGGGCGGCCGATCATCCGGGGTTTCGACGGCGATCGGGTTCTCGTGCTTCAAGACGGAATCCCTACTGGCACCCTGTCGTCGCAGTCGGGCGATCATGCCGAGCTGATCAACACAGCCCGACTGGATCGCCTCGAAGTGGTCCGCGGTCCGGCGACCTTGCTTTATGGCGGCAGCGGCATGGGCGGGGTTGTGAACGCCATCACTCGCCACCACGCCTTTCACGAACACGCGCACCGGGGCTTGCGCGGTTATCTGTCGGGCACGGGAGGTTCGGCCAACGGCTTCGCGAACGCGACGGGCGGCTTTGAATACGGCTTCAAGAACTGGATGGTATGGGGTGGGGGAGGGGGACAGCGCACCGGCGACTACCTGACCCCGATCGGCAGGATTCCGAACTCCGATACGCGCCTTTCGACCGGCTACATGGGACTCGGGCGTTACGGGAACAAGCACTTCTTCAGCGTGAATGCGACGTTCGACAACGGGCTTTACGGGGTGCCGTTCTCGGATCTCCTGCATCATCAGGATGATGAGGACGACAAGCATCGCGGGCGCCTGGAACGGCTTGCCGCGCGGCCGCTGGGCGAAGAGGACGACCACAAGCACAAGCTGGCTCGCACGGAGATCGACGCCAGCCGGCAGGCCTACCAGTTCAGTTGGGGCGTGAAAAATCCGGTCGAGCCGCTCGAAAACTTCATTCTGCGTTTCAACTACAGCCGATGGCGGCACGATGAGATTGAGGTGGCCGACGACGGCCATAGGCAGACGGGCACCCGCTTCGACAACCGCCAGATTGTCTGGCGCGGCCTATTCGAGCAAGCGCGGCGGGGCAGCCTCACCGGACGTTTCGGATTTTGGGGCATGGTGCGGGATTACAGAGCCACCGGCGAGGAGGCGCTGGCGCCGCCCGTCGATCAACAATCCTGGGCTGCGTTCGCCCTCGAGGACCTAAACTTCGAGCGCATCAAGTTCCAATTCGGGGCCCGGTTGGAGCACAACCGCTACACACCGGGATTGGCCGGCGAGCCGTCTCTGAAGCGCAGCTTCACCGGCATCTCCGCCTCGGCCGGTGCGCACATCGGCCTGTGGCAGGGAGGGGCGTTCCTGGCCAACTACAGCCGGTCCCACCGCGCTCCGGCGCTCGAGGAACTCTACAACCGAGGCCCGCACGTCGGCAATCTGGCTTACGAGATCGGCAATCCAAAGCTGAAGGCCGAAACCGGCAACGGCATCGACCTCTCGCTTCGACAGCGAAACAGGCGCGCCCAGGGCGAATTCAATCTCTTCTATTACGACTTCAACAACTTCGTCTTTCCCTTCGCCACCGGTGAGACGAAGGAGGGTTTTCGGGTCGTCCGCTTCGCCGAAGCGGATAGCCGGTTCTATGGCACCGAGCTCAACCTTGGGGTGGGACTCCATCGGTACCTGTGGCTGCACCTGGGCGGCGACTACGTCAACGCCCAAGAGAAACAGGAGAAGATCCCCTTGCCGCGGATTCCGCCGCTGCGCGGGCGAGCGGGGCTGGAATGGAGTTGGCAAGGTCTGCGAGTCGAGCCGGAGATGGTCGTGGCCGCCCGCCAAGACCGTCTCTTTTCGGGTGAGACCCCAACCCCGGGCTATGCCGTCTTTCGTCTGACTGCGTCCTACGTCATCGCGCGCGGCCACTTCGTCCACCAGTTCGCGGTGAACGCCTTCAATCTTGGGGACCGACTTTACCGGAACCACTCCTCCTTCCTCAAGGACCTGGCCCCGGAGATCGGCCGCGGGGTGCGCTTCACCTACCGCGTGCGCTTCTACTGATGGCGCCTCAGGCAGCCAGGCGATGGAAGATGCGCTGGATGGCCTCGAGGGTGCGGTCGGCGTCCTCCTCGGTGTGAACCACCGAGACATAGAACCGGCCGTCGGGCAGCAGGTACAGGCCCTCCTCGAGGGCCATCCGGATGAAGGCGGCAAGCCGAGCCCGGTCGTCCTCGAGCGTGTCGCGATAGTCGACCAGAACGTTCTTGCGAGTGAAATGAATCGCAAAGGCCGCTCCGAAGCCGCACACGGTGAGATCGATTCCCGCTCGACGGGCAGCCTGGTAGATGCCGGACATGAGCATCTCTCCGATGCGGTTGGCGTGCGCCAGCAGCGCACCGCCGTCCCGCGTGAGCTCCTCGAGCGCCACCTTGGCGCCGGCGAGCGACACCGGGTTGCCATTGAAGCTGCCACCATAGGCGACGCCGCCGGTGAACAGAAGGTCGAGGATCTCCTTGCGACCTGCGATCACACTGAGCGGCAGCCCGCCGCCGGCGGCCTTGCCGAAGGTCGCCAGATCCGGCGTCACGCCGAAGTGGCTTTGCGCGCCGCCGGGCGCGATGCGGAATCCGGTGATCACCTCGTCGAAAATCAGAAGGGCGCCGTGGCGGCGGGTGATCTCGCGCGCCGCCTCCAGGTAGCCCGGCGCCGGCATGAGGCAGCCGCTGTTGCACAGAACCGGCTCCATGATCACCGCGGCGATCTCCGCGCCGTGGCGCTCGAAGGCGCGCTCGAGCAGATCCGCTCGGTTCCACGGCAGCACGATGACGTTGTCGGCCGCATTCGGAACCTGGCCTCGCGATTCCAGCACGGGGTGCGGCGCCTCGAGCGGTCCCACGCGGTCGGCCGACGGCTTGTAGCTGATCAGCACCGAGTCGAACCAGCCATGGTAGTGGCCTTCGAACTTCACGATCCGGTTGCGGCCGGTGAAGGCCCGCGCCAGACGCCAGGCGCACTGGACCGCCTCGCTTCCGCTCGAGGTGAAGATCAACCGTTCGGCGCACGGCACGGCGGCCTGAAATCGCTCGGCGACTTCGATTTCCAGGCGATGCTGGGCGCCGTACGCCACCGGCCTGCGAGCCTGCTCGAGCAACGCCTCGACTAGTTTCGGGTAGCAGTGGCCCAGGATGGCCGGGCCCCACGCCAGCGCGTAATCGATGTATTCGTTGCCGTCCTCGTCGATCAGGTGCGAGCCGCAGCCATGACGGAAATACAACGGCACCGGAGCTTTAGCGCGAAAGGGGCTACTGACGCCGCCGGCGAGCGAGCGCCGCGCCCGCTCGAGCATTTCAACCGAAGTTCTCCATTTCTCAGTCACGCTTCATTCTCCTTGCCTGGGGGCCGGACCTGGAAGCCGCCCGCCCGGCCGCCGGGTTCAGTCCTTCAGAAAGACAGGTTGCGTCCAGGCGATGTCGCCGCTGGATGAGACAACGCGGGCCCGAACGTAGCGCTCCCCGCGGAACTGGTAAACGGCTGTATTGTCGGTGGATTTCGCCAAAGTCTGGCCGCCGGGTCCGATGAAGTAGGTGGTGTAGCGACGTGAACCCTGCGGCTTGATCTCCAGGCGAAGCTCGGCCGGCGACGCCTCCACGGCCGATAGCTCGACACCGGTGGACGCGTAGAAGTTGCCGGTGGCGAGCGCTTGCATAATGTCCGCCGTCGTAAGCGCCGCCGCGCGGACCATCACCCAGCCGCGACCGGGATTCGAGTACTGCCGGCCCCAACTCTTGAAATGGTGGGCATCATCGGTAGCAACCCCGTAGACCCTCCGGCCGGCGGTGAGCAGCGCGTCCCAGATCTCTTCGACCGACTCGAAGCCCCCGCCCCCGAAGTTGTTCACCTCCGGATGGCCGTTATAGACCTCGATGAAGCTCAAATCACGAATGCCGAGTAAGTCCGCCGAGCGGAAGGCCCAGCCGAAGTTAGGATGATTGAGGGCAGCAAGCCCGCCCGCCTTCCGTATGGCGTCGACGTTGCGCTGCACGGTTTCGGCCAGAGTGGCGCCGCCCGCCGGCTCCACCAGACCGCGCGGGTTGTATGCGTTCAAATGGACCGGCGCCTGTCCGAAGCGGTCGGTAACCTCCTCGCCCGGAATGAGCAGGAACCGCTCCTTAGCGCCGTAGGCCGAGTTGAGCGCCTCCACCTCGGTGAAATAGTTGTGGTCGCTCAACACGAGAAAGTGGTACCGCTCGGCGCGGTACCAGGCCGCCACCTCGGCGGGGGTCGAATCCCCATCGCTGTTGAGAGTATGGGTGTGCAGGTTGCCTTTATACCAGTTCCCTGGCGGCGGCTGAACGGCCCGGCTCGAACCGATCGCCGCCAGGGCCCAGGCCGCTGCGGCGGCTAGCAGCAGTCGGGTCGCGGTCGTCGGTCTCATTCTCCCCGACATTATCTCGAATGCAACCGCTCTCCGAAACGGGCATCATAAAAGGGAGGAGGGGCCTTTGAATCGCCGCCAATTTTCGACGTTGCTGGCCGCGCTGGCGGGCCTGGGAGCCTGCGGCGGAGGCCAGGCGAAGGAACCGGCCCGATCGCGGAAACCGAAAATGGTCAAGATCGTCGAATTTTCTGCCGACGGCATCCGGATTGGGACCGTCGTGGTGGAGCGGGTTGTCAAGACCGATGAGGAGTGGAAGCAGCAGCTCTCACCGCTTGCCTACAAGGTGACCCGAAAGAAAGGGACGGAGATCGCCTGCACCGGCATTTACGACAAGCACTACGAAAAGGGCATCTACCGGTGCGTGTGCTGCGGCACGGCGTTGTTCAGCTCCGAGCACAAGTTCGACTCGCGCACCGGCTGGCCGAGCTTTTTCGCCCCGATTGCGCGGGAGAATATCGAGACCGAGGCCGATTTCAGCTTCGGGATATACCGCGAAGAGGTTCTCTGCAAGCGCTGCGGGGCGCATCTGGGACACGTTTTCCCCGACGGCCCGGCGCCTACGAACCTTCGTTACTGCATCAACTCAGCGGCGCTGGTGTTCGAAAAGGCGAGCCAGTGATCCAGGCGCTTCACTCGTAGCGCAGTGCTTCGCTAGGATTGAGCCGCGCCGCACGGTTTGCCGGCAACAGCCCGAAGATCACCCCGACGGCGAACGAGACTCCAAAAGCCATCCAGACCGACACCCAGGAGAAGCTGATCTCCAGGCCGTCCACCAGCCGCCGGGCGACGAGCGGAATCGAGACGCCGAGGAGAATGCCCACGAGGCCACCGCTCAGGCTGATCAAGACCGCCTCGGTCAAGAACTGCTGCTGAATGTCGCGGGCTCGTGCGCCGATCGCCCGCCGGATGCCGATCTCCCGGGTGCGCTCGGTCACCGTGACCAGCATGATATTCATGATGCCGATGCCGGAAATCACCATGGCGATGGTGGCGATCAGAATGAGGACGATCGTCAAGATCAGCGCGATGTTTTTCGCCGCGTTCAGGATGGCCGTCAGGTTTCCGACATAATAGTTGGCGCCGCGGCGGTGACGCGCCTCGATGATCCGGCGCACCTGTTGCGTCACTTCCTCGACCTCGGCGGCCTCGCGCGCCTGGACGTACATGGGCTCGATTCGCTCGTGGGGCGTGAAGTAGAGCATCACGGTGATCGGGATGAGAATCGTTTCGCGCGCCAGCTCGGACAGGCCGAAGCTTTCCACCTTCTCGCGGAAGGTGCCCACCACCGTGAACTCCAGCCCGAAAACCTTCACCGTTTCCCCCACTGCGGCGGCCTGGGAGCCGAACATCCGGTTGGCTAGCCGCTCCGTCAGCAGAGCGACGCGCTGGCGCAGGCTGACGTCGCTGGCCACCAGGGACCGCCCGGCCAGCCGCACGAGGTTGCGCACCCCGGCATAGTACTCGTCAGTGCCCAGAATCAGCACGTCCCGAGGCTGACCCGCTACCAGGATGCTGTCATAGTTGGCGATGACGCCGGTGGCGGCGCGGATCCGTGGGCCAAGCTGTTGGCGTACGGCCTCGACATCGGCGAGCTTGAGGAAGTCCGCATCTACGGTGGCCGCCTCACGCGTGCCCGTCTCGAAATAGGCGATGATTAGATTGCTGCCGACGCCGCTAATCTGCTCGAGGATGTAATCCCGGCTCGTAAGCGAGATCGTCACGACCAGGATGATGGAGGCGTTGCCGATAACCAGGCCGAGCGCGGTGAGAAAAGTGCGAATCTTGTTCGCGCGTAATGCCTCGATGCTGAAGCGGAGCGCCTCACCGAGCAGCATCAGACCCTAAGTCCGGCAGGCGCCCCGCCACCGGCTCAGGCGGCGACGGCCTTGCGGAACCGCGCCTGCAATCGGCTCTTGTAGCGGGCGGCCGTGTTGTCCTTGATGATGCCCCACTTGGCGGCGCGGTCAATGAGGGAAAAGGTCTTGGGCAACAGCCGCTCAGCGGTTGTGAGCTCCTTCTTCTCCAGCGCCTTGCGGAGGCTCTTGATCTGGCTGCGCAGGCGTGACTTCCGGGCGCGATTCACTATGGTACGGCGCTTGATCTGCCTTGCCCGTTTGAGAGCCGAATAATGCTCTGCCATTCAGCGGAATTCGCTCCTAAGCTGTAGATTTCCTGACCCTCAGGATACCGCACCCCCGGCAGGCGCGTCAAACCTTACCCCTGGCCGCCTCTCCGGCGGCTTTCGCCTTGGCTTTGGCCCAAGCGACCAGGCGTCGGATGGGAGGGAAAAAATCGCTCAGAATGATCAGGCCGGGGATCAAAAACACCCAGCCCGGCATGATCGGGAGAACCAGACCGGCCAGACCCAGCCCCACCAGCGCGAAGCCACTGCCCAAGCGTACAGCCTTGCCCAGCATCACCTCCTCTCGATCCAGTCTAACAACCCGGCTGCCCGGCCTCCCGATCGCAAGAAAGTTCCAGGACTAGTTTTGCGGAGGACCGGCGCTCTCCTATTGACCTCGGCCCTTCCGACGACTACAGTGAGGATGATGGAAAGGCGAGACCAGCGCCGCTTCAAGCGCTTCGAGCTCCACTTGCCGTTCGAGCTGGTTCGTGCCGGTTCGCAGCAATTGAGCGAGCGGGGCGAGACCCGGAACCTCAGCTCCGGTGGGGTGCTTTTTGTCACTGAGCGCGAGGTCGAGGTAGGCGATGTGATCGAATACATCATCACCTTGCCCTCCCGCAGCCGCGATGAAGAAGGGGTGAAGCTGCATTGTGTGGGCAAAGTGATCCGGCTCGATCGTCCCCGGGGGCCCCACGCCGGAAAGCAGCTCCGGGCCATCGCCGCCACGCTCGAGCGGTACGAGTTCGTTCGTTCGGAGGAGGCTTGATTCCGCGGTGCACCCTGGCTCACAATGGGCGGAGCTATGCGGGTGAATCGCGTCAAGAAGGCTTTGGCCGAGGGCCAGGTGCAGCTCGGCTGCGCCTTCGCTCAGTTCCGCTGCCCGGAGGTGGCGCGGATCCTCGCCGTAGCCGGCTTCCATTGGACCTACTTGGACACCGAGCACGGCAACTTCGACATCGAGACGGTTCAGGACATCTGTCGCGCCGCCGTCGAGTGGAATCTTTGCCCGGTGGTCCGCGTCGCTGATCTTCAATACGCCTTGATCGCCCGCGCCCTCGACAACGGGGCCATGGGCATCATCTTCCCCCGGGTCGAATCTCCCGAGCGGCTGGCGGAGGCGGTGAGTTGGACCAAGTTTCCTCCCTTGGGGGTGCGCGGCTTCGGCCTGACGCCGACGCACGTCGAGTACGAGAACGCAAGCATCGCGCAAATCGCCGAGCACGTCAACGCCAACACACTGGTCGTCCTCCAGATCGAGACCGCGCTCGCGGTGGAGCGTCGCGAGGAGCTGCTCGCCGTGCCCGGCATCGATGCGGTGATGATCGGCCCGGTCGACCTGTCGGTCTCGCTGGGCGTACCCGGTGAGTTCCTTCATCCCAAGATGATTGAGGCGATGGAAAAGGTCCGCGACAGTTGTATCGCCCACGGCGTGGCCCCCGGCACCCAGACCCGTACGGTGGAGCTGGCCAAGTTCTGGAAGGAGCGGGGCATGCGCTTTTTGGGCTGCGGCGCCGAAACCGGTATGCTGCTTCAGGGGGCGCGCGCCGTCGTGAGCGCTTTGAGCTGACGCGGCCGCCGCGGCCATCGCCGCGCACGCCAGTTGTCCGGCCGGTCCCAAGGCGGCTATGCTGAGAACTTCGCCCGCCGTCGACGGGCGAGCGGTCAAGCGGCAATGGTTGCGTTCGGTTTCCTCGACTGGCTCTGGATCATTCTCTACCTGCTGATTATGGTGGGCGCCGGGGTGCTCTTTTACCGGCTGGGCCGAAGGAGCGAGTCCGACTTCTTTCTGGCAGGCCGGGGCCTTCCCTGGTGGCTACCGGCAGCCAGCGTCTACGCCACGCATACCGCGACTGACACGCCGATGTGGGTGAGCGGGGTCATCTACCGCCACGGGCTCGCCGGCCTGTGGTATTCGTTTTTTGCCGCCTGGTGCGCCATTAGCGCCTTTGTTTCGACGCGCATCTTTCGCCGTTCGCTTGCCTACACCCAGGCCGAATGGAACACGGTGCGGTTCAGCGGGCTTGGCGCGGAGCTGCTGCGCGGCTGGATGTCCGGCTGGCAGGTCTTCATGTCGATGTTCATCCTGGGTTGGGTGGGCATCGCCATGGGCAAGGTTTGCCAGTATGTCTTCGGCTGGCCGACATGGATCGGACTGGTGGTGTTCTCCTCGGTCTGCGCCGTCTATGTCATGGCCGCCGGCTACTGGGGCGTGATCATGGCCGACTTCCTTCAGGGCGTGGTGGCCTTCGCCGTGATCCTGCTGGTTTCCATCTGGGGAGTGGTGGCGGCCGGCGGGCCGTCGGCAATCGTCTCGCGCCTCCAGCAGATGGGTGAGGGCTGGCGGCTGAGCCCTTTCGCCTTCAGCGGCTGGTTCACCGGAGATTTCCCGATCGCCTGGTTCGTCACGATGTTGTTCATCGCCTTGCTCGGCGGCTTCGGTATGGGCACGTCAATCGACTGGTATGTCGAGGCCCAGCGGATCCAGAGCGCCCGCACCGTGCGGGACGCAAGCTACTCGATCTGGTGGGGCACTGCCCTGGTTCTGATGCGCAACAGCATCTGGGCGGTGGCCATCCTCGGCTTCTATGTGCTTTATCCGCGAATCCCCGACACGGCCCAGTACGAAATGGCCTGGTTCCGCATCGGTTTTGAATATCTGCCAGCCGGGATGCTGGGCTTCTTCTTCGCCGGAATCATCGCCATCCACATTTCGACGATCTCGGCGGTTCTCAACCTGGGGGCGATGTACTTCACGCGCGACCTCTATTTGCACTACTGGAAACAGACGGCCTCGGAGCGCGAGCTGGTCTGGGTGGGCCGGATTGCAACACTCGTGCTGCTCATCGGCTCCTTTTTCTACGGGCTCATGATGGAGGAGATTACCTCCTGGCTGATCTTTGCTCTGTGGATCATGGCTGCGGGCATCTGGCTGCCGAACATTCTCCAAGTGGTCTGGTGGCGCTTCAACGCTTGGGGCTATCTGTCCTCCTGGATCGCAAACCTGGGCCTGAGCTGGCTGGTGGTGTGGGTGTTGCCGAGCTTTGGTCTGCTGCCCGAGCTGCCCGACTATCAGCAGTTCTGGGTCCTGATGGTGCTCGGGGCCGCCATCTATCTGCCCATCACCTTCCTGACCAAGCCCGATGACATGGACCACCTGGTGCGCTACTACGTGATGTCGCGGCCGATCGGCTGGTGGGGCCCGGTACGGCGTGAGGCCGAGCGGCGAGGCCTGCTGCTCCGGCCGGAGCCAACATGAAAGGAGGCGCCCTCTGATGGCGTGGATTCGACGAAGGTGGACGCCGGCCGCCGCCGACGAGTGGACGAAAGAGGACTGGTACACGATCCTGATCTCGCCCATAGCCTATATCCTGTTGATGGTGGGAGTGGCGCTCAGCCTGCTGCTTCTGCCAGCCGGATTCTTGATCCTCGGCCTCGGCGTGCTGGCAACGCTTCTCATGCACTGGATCATCGATCCCAAGCTCAAGGTGATCTCCGGCGAATACGAAAAAAAGCAGCGCGACTATCTGGAAGAGCTCGAGCGCGCGGCGCGCTGGAAGGAGACGGACCGTGGATAAAGGCTTCTATATGGTGGTGGGCATGTCGATCGCCTATCTGGCGTCGTTGTTGGGCATGGCCCTGGCCTGGTACTCTTACCGGCGGCACCGGAGGGAAAAACGCAAATGAGCCCTGGCCTGGTCTTGCTGGTCCCGCAGCGCATCGGCGGTCCACTCTGGGGAGTGATCGTACCGGCCGTCATCCTCCTGGTGGCGCTGTGGGTGACGTGGGCTTTGTATAAGCATTTTTCTGAATAGCGTATGTGACCTATGGCGAACGGTGAAAAGTTCTTCGGCGGGGCGCGAGGCTGGCTCCAGCCGCTCGTGCACCTGACCAACAACCCGATCAGCTTTATCGGGGTATTCTTGGTAACCGCGGCCGGCGTGGCCTTCCTGTTCATCCTCCCGGTCGAAATACGCGCCGGCGCCCGGCATCCCTACCTCGGCATCTTCTTCTTTGTCGTCCTGCCCCTCATCTTCTTCCTTGGGCTGTTGCTGATTCCGCTCGGCATCTGGCTGCGACTGCGCGGCGAAAGGCGCCGCCATCTCCTGCCCGAGGTCTTCCCGCCCCTGACGTGGCAGAATCGGGATTTCCGGCGATTGATCCAGTTTGCAGGCGTCGCCACTTTTTTCAACGTCATTATCGGGGGCTATTACAGTCACGCCACGGTCAGCTACATGGATTCGAGCGGGTTTTGCGGCGCCATCTGCCACACCATGAAGCCGGAGTACACCGCCTATCTGGATTCCCCCCACGTGAACGTCCCGTGCGTCGATTGTCACGTCGGAACCGGGGCGCGGGCCAGTATCGAGAGCAAGTGGCGCGGCGCCGGGCAGCTCGTGGCGCAGTTGTTCGACCACTACGAGCGGCCCATTCCCACCCCCGTGGTGACGCTCCGGCCGGCGCGGGATATCTGCGAGACCTGTCACTGGCCGCAGAAGTTCGGCGGCTATCGCTTGCGCGTCTTGGACAAGTTTGCCGAAGACGAGCGCAACAGCCCCTCGAAGTCGGTCCTGGTGATGCGGATCGGCGGCGGTTCCATGACGACCGGAATTCATGGGTTTCATATGGCGCCGGGCATCGTCATCGAATATGCCGCGGATCCGAAGCGAACCGAGATTCCCTGGGTGCGTTACGTGGATGCGCAAGGCAACGCCACCGAGTATCAGACCGAGGCCTGGACTCCGGAGAATCAGGGCAAGTACGAGCGACGCACGATGGACTGCCTGGATTGTCACACCCGCCCGTCCCACCAGTTCCAGCTTCCGGAACGCGCCATGGACGGAGCGCTCGCGCTCGGACGCATCGACCCGTCGCTGCCCTGGGTCAAGCGAAAGGGCCTCGAAATCCTGAAGAGGGAGTACTCGAGCACGGCTGAGGCCGAGCGAGAGATTCCCGCCGCCCTCATTGAGTACTACCGGAAGGAGCATCCGGAGATTTACCAGGCCAAGCGCGAGGCGGTCGAGCGATCGGCCCAAGGGTTGCTAGCCGTCTACAAACGCAACGTGTTCCCGGAGATGAAGGTTAGCTGGGGTACGTACCCGGACTACATCGGGCACAGCGACTTCATCGGCTGCTTCCGCTGCCATGACGACCTGCACACGAGCGCCGACGGCAAAACCATCAGCCAGGATTGCAGCGCCTGTCATGAGCTGCTCGCTGTGGAGGAGTCCAATCCGGAAATCCTCGCCAAACTGGGCATCCACCCGTAGGGCGTCCCGAAGTCGACTGGGCGCGCCCGCGGCGGGCTCACCACCCGCGGGAAACGGGGATTGAGTATACTGTCCCCGATTTCAGGGGACCCAGGCAACCAGCTCGATTTCCACGCGCGTCGCCGTGTCGGGGAACTCAGCGCCGATCGCCGAACGCGCCGGGGGATCCTTCGGGAAGTACCTGGCGTAAACCTCGTTCATGGCGTTCTTCTCGGTCTTGACGTCGGCAAGGTAGACCGTCACCTTGATGACGTTCTCCAGCGAGGAACCCATCGCCTCGAGGTTCTTCTTGTGCATCTCGAGGATGCGCTCGGTCTGCTCTTTGATGTCGCCGCCGAAGGCCAGCGGATTCTTCCGCGCCTCTTCGCGCACACCGGTAAGTCCGCTCGAGAAGTAAAGATTGCCGATCCGGACGCCGCCGGGGGCGCGGACCCGCCCGCCGGAGCTCGCCCCCTGCGCCAGGGCGGCCATGCCCGCCAGCGCCGCCGCTCCGCCGCCGAGGCCGGCGGCACGTTTCATGAACTCACGTCGTTTTCTTTTCATCAATCGAAATCCTCCGTTTGGACATTGTTCCATGACTCGGACGCCCAAACCAGCGTCACCGGGCCGCCCGCTCTCGGCGAAGAAGCTCGTCGAGGTAGCCGACGAAATGCGGCGCCACACGCGTGTACTGCGTAAAGCCTTTGCCCCAGCCGTCCATGGTCTTGATGGCCGACGGGGCGCCGCGGCGAAGCACCTCGCCCAGCTTTGCATCGCCCGTGCGCCGGTGCGCGAAGACGATGCCGTCAAACAGCAAGAAGTTCGACCAGGCGCCGGCGTTCGTGCGCGGGCAGCTTGTGTAGCGAAAGCCGGCCACCTCGGGCGCCCACATGTCGTCGATCAGGTAGTGGGCGCCGCGCTCGATGGAGCGGGCGACGCGCTCGTCGCCGGTGGCCTCGTAAAAGTAACGAAGCCCGGTCAACAAAATACCCACCATGAAGCCTGCCTCGCCGTGGTGACGGGGAAGACAGTGACAATGGCCCGGGACGAGCTGGCGCCGCCAGCCTCCATCTTCGGTCTGGCGTTCGAGGACGCGCTCGACGATGATGCGTGCGGCGTTGAGGTGAAACGGATCGCCTGTGGCGTTATAGGCCGCCATCGCCAGGATGAGATGCCAGCCGGGGTTCCGGCAGTTCGTGAAGTCGTAGTTGCGCGTCTCGAGCGTGTTATGGCGCTCCGCAGTGCGAAGGGCGGTTTCAAGCGAACGCCGGTCGCCGGTCAGGAAGTAGTAGTTGAGGTGCCCCTCGATGAAGGTGTGCGAGATGCTGAAGCGGCCTTCGTTGATGCCTTTGCCCGGCACGGGGCTCGAAGGGTAGTAATCGCCGGTGTGACCGACGCAGTGCAAGTAGACGCCGCCCACGCGGGTCCGATCCCGGTGGTGGTGGACGGTGTCGATGTCTCGGTTGTGCCACTCCATCTCTTCGGCGGCGCGGAAGTAGCGGAGGTCGCCCGTGCGGGCGAACTGAAGCAGGAAGGCGTGCTGGGTGTCATACTCGCTGTTGCCCCAGTTGATCTCGCGCTCGCCCCACCAGTCGCCGAAGTTGAACATTCCGTACTCGCGGTTCTTCTCCCGCATGGCGAGGTAGTTGGCGAAGGAGGCCGAAAATGCAGCGTCATAGTCGGCGAGAATGCCCGCGCCCGACACCGGAGCGAGTTCGCCGAGCGCTTTCGAGCGGGCATACCAGTCAGCCGGCAACAGGGCGCGAAGGGGCGTAAGAGGAGGATCGACGATCCGGTCGCCCGCGCCGACCGCCAACCAGATGTCATGCGTCTTGCTCACTCCCTGCCGAAGTTTGTATCCGCCCCCCCTGGAAGAAGTAAAACAGCCGGTGCTCGTCGACGGTGCCCTTGTACTCCGCATATGCGTCCGGGTCGAGCTCGGGCAGCAAAGCCAGCTCGAAGCCGGCGGAGGTAACGGCGACTTCCTTGGGGTAGTTCTGCCAGAAGTCGCGCAACGCGAGCGTAACGGTTCGGCGGCCGTTCTGGAAACGGACGATCCCGTCGGCTCGGCGGCCCCGCGTGGCGCGGCCGTTCTGAACGAGCACGTATCGGTCGTCATGAAGCTGCGACAGGCGCAGCGGCTGCTCCCGGCCGGGCCCGGCCATGGGGAGATGAAGAGTCAAACTTCGGATCGTGGTGAACTCCGCCGTTTCGGCGTTGTTGAGGAAGGTGTGTGCGGCGCGCATGTAGGGCTGCCCCGCGAACAGGTGCAGCCGCACGGTGTAGCCGAACAGAGGACTCTGGCCGGACAGGTGTCGGCCGCTGATCCGGATGACGGCGCGCAACGGGCCGGACTCCTCTACGACAACCTCATCTGGCTGGAACGCGCTGCTATACGTGTTGCCCGCAGGATCCCGCAGGAGGAACGCGCCCGGCTCGGAGGCCGAGACGCGCTCGGCCTCTTCGAAGCGGCCGTCGCCGTTGTCGTCGAACCAAAGCTCGGCGGGAAAGCTGTAGCGGCGCTTGCTGACGAGGGCGCGCAGCGGGCCCGTCATAACCTCGATGCCCTCCTTGGTTTCGCGCACCACAAGGCCGGACGGAACGGCGGCGCGCCGGACCTCGCTCCCGTATTCCAGGCTGAAGTCTCCGCCCGAGGCGGGCGTCTGGGCGTCGAGAAGCACCCACTTGATGGTTCGGTCGTCCCAGCGGGTCAGGGTGCGAGCCTGAAGCGCCGCTTCTCTGCCTTGCTTGTCGATCAGGCGCAGGTGGGCCTCGGAGGCCAACACGCCCTTGGGGAAGGGAACCCCGAAGGTTAGCGGCCAGACGGCCTCCGGTAGCTTCGTGCGGCCTAGAGGATCCCTCGCGCGGAGTTCGAGCCGCTCCCGGCGTGCGGCGCCGGCCGTTGGCATCTCTGGCGGCCTTCCCACGCTCTGCCAGGGGCTCGTGACCGTGCTGCCGTCCGGCGCCTCGGCCGTCACGCGAAACCGAAAAGCCTCTCCCGGTGCGAAATCGGGCACGCGGAGACGGTGGTTGTTGGCCCTATCGCTCTCCTTGCGGCTGCCTGAGCGCGGGCCCGCCCACTCGACCGTACAGGAGGCAGGCCAGCTCGTAATCCAGGTGAACTGGATGTCGCCGTTCTCCAGGCGCTCGGCCGCCGCCTGCGAGATCGTGTAGGACGGCCTGCGCGGCGCGGGTTTCCGGGCGAGCAAGAGGATGCTCTCGGTGCGGTACTGACCGGCGGGCTCGAGCGCCCGAAGCTCGATCCGTTCCCCGCCGGCAAACCGCACCGGCTCGGTGAAGAGGTACAGCTTCTGGCGATTGTCATCGGCGTCGGCGAGGACGGTTCCGAGCGACCGGCCGTTGATCAGCATTTCGATCTGTTCGCTCCCTCGACCGTCATAGAGGACGAAAGCGGGGTAAAACTCCCCAGCCATGGGCACAGTCGTGGAGATGCGGCCGCCCGAGGCGGTCCGGCGAACCGAATCGGCCCGGTACTCGGTCACCAGATCGCGCTCGAAGCCTTCCAGCCGCCAGTCGTCGATCGGAAGCCGGATGTTCGCTTTGTCGGCGACAATCTCACGCAACACATCCAGTCCCCCGATCACATCGAAGCGTACGGGCGCAGGCGACGGGCTGAGCAAAGCGGCGGCGACCGCCGCCGGCAGGGCGGATACGGTGATTCGTCTCAGCACGGCTTCACGATATCAAAAGTCGAGTCGCAAGCTGAGCTGCACTGTCCGAGGCCCGGCGACGTCTTGGGTTTCGCTAAAGGTTTCCGCCGATTCGCAACCGGCGCGCCGCGGCGGGCCGCGCTAGAATTCGGTCATGTTCGCTCTAGCGTTGCTGGCTCTGGCGGCTGCCCCAGTGCTCGATCTGCCGCTGACGGTCGAGGAGAGCGCCGGCCTCAAGCGCGTGGCCGAGCCGGTGACCTTCGGTGTCCCGCTGCCCAAGGGGCTGCTGCGCGACGTCGCGCGCCTGCGGCTATACGGTCCCGGCGGAAGACCGGTGCCGGCCGACTTCCGCGTGGTGAACCGCTGGTGGGACGATGCCGCAGTCCAGGTGGCCTCGATTCAATGGGTGCACGGCGATTTCTTCGCCGATGTCGAGGCGGGCGGCCGCGCCGTCTACCGGCTCCGCATCGCCGACGAGGCTTCTCCTCCGCCGCCGGCGCCGCTGCGGGTGTCATCCACCGGCGAGGCGGTCCGCGTCGATACCGGCCCGATCCAGTTCACGTTGCACCGTACGGGACCGCTGCTCGATGGGCCTGGACTGCACTCGCTCGACGTGCTCGTGCGCTCCGACGAGCGCATCTACAAGCTCAGCAACTGGGCCGCCTCCGAGCTCGTCGTCGAGCAGGAGAGCCCGCTTAAGGTGGTGCTCAAGCGCACCGGTTCGCACGGATGGGTGGACGGCAAGGACCGCGCGCTCGACTACGTAGTCCGCGTCATCGCCTGGGCGGGCCAGCCGGCCATCCGTATCGTCTACAGCTTCGTCAACCGCCAGGGCGAGCGCATGAGCGATTTCGTGCGGCTGGACGGGCTGTGGTTCGAGGGTCGCCTCGAGCGCCCCGCGGCGCCAGTCGTCATCGAGCAGCTTCACGCCGAGCCTCGCCGCCGCGGCTGGTTCGAAGCGGGCGGCATCGGCTTCGGTCTGCGCTGGTTCTGGCAGCTTTATCCTAAGGGGTTTCAGGTGCGCGACGGGGGACTGGTGCGCCTTGAGCTGTTCCCGGAAACCGCCCGACCCCAAAACATTTATACCGGCGTGGCCAAGACCCACGAGCTCATGCTGGCCTTCGACGGCCAGGACCGCTGGGCGCAGATCGACGAACCGCTGTACGCGGTGGCGCCTCCCAAATGGTACACGCGCGAGACGGGCGCGCTGGGACGGCTGGTCGAGTCCTCTCCGGAGGCGATTCTGCCCGAGTACTGGCCTCTGGTGGAGCGCTACGACCGCTGGCTGGTGGCCTCGCGCGAGGCGGTGCGCGCCAAGCGCGACCGTGGCTTCGTCTTTCAGGGCCGCCGCTACGACGAATACGGCATGCTGAACTTCGGCGACGCCATGCACAAGCTGATCGCCGACGACAGCCAGCCGGATTACGGCATCCACTGGGAAAACGAATATTACGACTTTCCGCACGCGCTCTTTCTGCACTTCTTTCGCACCGGCGACATGAAGTCGTTCCGGATGGCCATCGAAGCGGCGGCGCATCTGGCGGATGTCGATATTTCGCACCACGAAGTTCAACCCGGTCCGCAAACTCCCGGAGCCCCGCGCACCGGACCGGGCCTGAATCACTGGACACGGTACTCGAACGGGGTCTTCATCTCCTCGACAAGCTGGGCGTTTTACAAGAACGAGGGGCTATTCGACCGCTGGCTGCTGACCGGCGATCTCTGGTCGCGCGACGTGGCTCGCTTGTCGGCCGATTTCGGCGTGGACTACAACGGTCTCGATCTCCAAAGCAATACCCGCTCGATCGGCCACGGCCTGTTCGCCATGCTCAAGGCCTACGAGGTCTTCGGCGACAAGAAGTACCTGGACCGGGCGCACTGGATCATCGATTGCGTGCACGCCTGGCAGGACGGCGATGTCGAGCGGCTGAAACAGCTCAACCGGCGGGCAGTCTTCGACCCGATCTTCCTTGGCGGCTACAGCCACCAGTCCTGGATGTACGGCATCGCGCTCGAGGGCATGGCGCAGGCCTCCTGGACGCTGGGGCGCGCCGACATGCCCGGCTACATGCGGCGCGCGGCCGACTGGATCTTCGCCAACCCGAAGGAATGGGATCCGGTGCGGCGCATCTACTTCAAATACCCCGACCTGGCGATCATGCTGACGCCCGGCCTGGCTTACATCGCGGAAACGAGCGGCGAGCGCAAGTACTGGGATCTGGCCCTGGAGAGTTTCGAGCGCCAGACCCTGGAGGGCCAGGTGACCGACCGGCTCAAGCTCTTCGCCCAACTGTTCCGCAACTCGCAGCGCTTTCCCTGGTATCTGTCGGTGGAGGCCAAGCGCCGGTGGCCGCCGCGTGCCCCGACGAGCGACTGAGGGCGGGCGCTCAGCAGACGAGGTCTTTGCGGCTTAGGCGGAACCCGTCGAGCTCGCCGAGCAGCGTAAGGGCGATCCGCTCCGACTGGAAGAACTCTTGCGAAATCTTGCCCAGATCCTCGGCGGTGACCGCCTCGATGCCGGCGAGAATCTCGTCCAGATCGAAGAAGCGGCCGAAGTAGAGCTCTTGGCGCGCCAGGTTCGCCATCCGGCTGGAAGTCGATTCCAGGCTCAGCATCAGCGAACCCTTGAGATGATCCTTGGCCCGGCGCAGCTCATCCGAAGAGACCGGCTCGTTCTTGAAGCGCCGGAACTCCTCGAGAATCAGGCGGACGACCTTGCCCGCCGCTTCGAGCGAAGTGCCCGCGCTCACCAGCAGGCAGCCGGTGTCGCGGAACAGGTTCAGCTCGGAGAAGACCGAGTAGGCCAGGCCTTGCTTTTCCCGAATGTTCTGAAACAGGCGCGAGCTCATGCCCCCGCCGAGCAGCGTATTCAGGACGTAGCAGGCATAGCGGAGCTCATGGCCGATCGGGTAACAGGGCACGCCCAGGCACAAGTGAACCTGCTCGAGCGACTTCTTGCTCTTGAGCAGCAGGTGGGGGTTAGGATTGGGAAGCGAGGCGGCAGGCCGGCGGCCGTTGTCCTTCAGATCTCCGAACTCCCGCTCGACCAGCTCGAGCAGCGTGGCATGCCGGAGATTGCCCGCCGCGGTGATGATGAAGTTGCCCGGCGCATAGGTGTTGTGAAAATAATCCTCCAGCACCCGGCGGTTGAAGCCCTGGATGGTTCGCCGCGTGCCAAGAATCGGCATGCCGAGCGGATGGTTCTTCCAGAAGCGCCCGGTGAACAGCTCGTGAACGAGATACTCGGGGCTGTCGGTCTCCATCTTGAGCTCTTCGAGGACGACGCTCTTTTCTTTTTCGATGTCCTGCTCGCGGAACAGCGGCCGCAGCACCAGGTCCGCCAGCACGTCGAAGGCGAGCGGCAGATGTTCGTCGAGAACCTTGGTGTTGAAGCTGACGAGCTCTTTAGCGGTGAACGCGTCCAGATTGCCGCCGATCGAATCCACCGAGCGCGCGATCTCCTCGGCCGAGCGCCGCGCCGTTCCCTGAAAGACCATGTGCTCGACGAAGTGGGAGATGCCGTTGTGCTCCTGCGGCTCGTGGCGAGCGCCGGCGCCGATCCAGACTCCCACCGAGACCGAGCGCACGTGGGGCATGGTCTCGGTGATCACCCGGATGCCGTTGGCGAGTTTGGTCGATTGAATTTCCCTAGCTAGCATGGACCGGTGCGGTCGAGCGATTGGCGTCGCGTAGATTCCCTTGATCTCATTGTAGCAGAATCACTTACCAGACATCCAGGCTGGTAGAATGAAAGGGTATGCGCCGCACGCTCATCGGTTCGGATCTGGCCGAACTTGAAGAGCTTCTCGGACCGGGCGAGCCTGCCTACCGCGCCCGGCAACTCTACCATGCCCTGTATCGGCAGCGGGTCCGCTCGGTTGCCGAGATCACGACTCTGCCCGCCCACTTGCGGCAACGGCTGGAGGAGGCGCCGCTCGGGCTTCCCCGAATGGAGCGCCGCTACGAATCGGCCGACGGCACCCGGCGCTATCTGCTCGGGCTCGAGGACGGCCGCACGGTGGAGACGGTGCTCATGCCGGAGACCGGCCGCCATACCATTTGCATCTCGACGCAGGTCGGCTGTCCGGTCGATTGCAAGTTCTGTCTGACGGCGCTCATGGGTCTGGAGCGCAATCTGACGGCGGGCGAAATCATCGGTCAGGTGCTGTTCGTCCTCGCCGACGCCGGCCTGGCGCCCGGCGACGCTCGCGTCAATGTGGTCCTGATGGGCCAGGGGGAACCCCTGCTGAATCTGGCGAACGTGCTCAAGGCCACACGAATTCTCGTCGACCCGGGAGGGGTGGGTTTGTCCGAGCGCCGGATCACGCTTTCAACGGCGGGCATCGTGCCGAAGATCGACGAGCTCGGCCGAGCGCCGGTGCGGCCGAAGCTGGCCGTTTCGCTCAACGCCTCGACCGAGGAGCAGCGGCGCCGACTGATGCCCATCACGCGCAAACACCATCTGGCGGATCTCATCGAGGCTTGCCGCCGCTACCCCCTGCGGTCTTGGGAGAAGCTGACCTTCGAGTATGTGCTGTTACGGGAGGTCAACGACAGTGAAGCCGACGCCCGGCGCCTGGTGCGGCTGCTCGCCCACCTCAACGCCAAGGTCAACCTGATCCCGCTCAATCCCGGCCCCGGCATTCCTTTCGAGACGCCGGAGCCGGAAAGGGTCCTGGCGTTTCAGCGCATTCTGCGCCGGAGCTTTCCTTGCTTCATCCGCAAGCCGCGGGGGCGGGACATCTTCGCCGCCTGCGGCCAGCTCAAGCGGATGGCGGCGCCGGCTGCCCCGATGCCGGCTTAACTCTTTAATTTTGCGTGAATTGCATTGATTGTGAGGGCGGGTTCTGCTATATTAAAGCTAGATGGCTTTCATGATTCCGCGCCAGCGGAACGCCCGCCATAAAGACCCCGCCGTCCTGGCATGGAGGTAAACGTCTTCCCCACGCAATGAGAGTTAGTGTGCAGATCAGTCGCGGTCTTGAATCCCTGTTCGGGACCCGCGACGAAAATATTCGTGTCCTTGAAAACGGCTTGAACATCCAGACGCGCCTGCTTGACGATTCGCTCGTGATCGAAGGGGAGGAAGCGGCGGTGCTGCGCGCCGAGAGCATCCTCGAAGACTACGTCGCGCTGGTCAAGCAGGGGCAGTCGTTCTCCAACGGCGACCTGAACAGTTATCTCCGAATCCTGATGGCCGACTCCGGCGCGAGCCTCCGCGGCCTGGTCGAAAGCGGCCGAGCGCGCAACTTCGGCAAGAAGCTGGTGACGCCGAAGACGATCAATCAGCGCGTCTATCTGGACGCCATCGAGCGCCACGACCTGGTCTTCGGGATCGGCCCGGCCGGCACGGGCAAGACCTATCTGGCGGTGGCCATGGGCATCTGGGCGCTGGTGAGCAAGAAGGTGGCGCGCATCATCCTCACCAGGCCGGCCGTCGAGGCGGGCGAGCGCCTGGGCTTTCTGCCCGGCACGCTTCAGGAGAAGGTGGATCCGTATCTGCGGCCCCTCTATGACGCCCTGTATGACATGCTCGAGGCCGACAAGGTGGAGCGCCATCTGGAACGCGGCGTCATCGAGGTGGCCCCGATCGCCTTCATGCGCGGCCGCACGCTCAACGACAGCTTCATCATCCTCGACGAGGCGCAAAACAGCACCTCCGAGCAGATGAAGATGGTGCTCACCCGGCAGGGCTTCAACTCCAAGATGGTGGTTACCGGCGACATCACGCAGATCGACCTGCCGGCGGGCAAAAAGAGCGGCCTGCTCGAGGCGATCGAGGTCTTGCGAAACGTGGAAGGAATCAGCTTCGTGTACTTTGACGAGCGCGATGTCGTCCGCCATAACCTCGTGCAGCGGATTGTCAAGGCCTACGAGCGCTACGACGAGGCCATGGGGCGGAACCGCCAGTTGAGCTTGCGTTGGAGCGAGCCGGAGCGCGCGCCGGCCGACGGCCGGGCCGACTCCTCCTGAGGCGCCCGGGCGCCTCGCCGACCCGCCGCGAGCGACGAGATGGACGCCGACGGCACAATATTGATCTTCCGCCGCGCCGGCCGCGGATTTGCGCGCTCCAGACTCGAGCAACTGGCCGAGCAGCTCAAGCACGAGTTAGCCGGCGGCCGCCCTTTTCACTGCCTGCTCACCGACGACCGGGAGCTCCGCCGCCTGAACCGCGAGTTCCTCGGCCGGGATTATCCGACCGACGTGCTCTCCTTCCCCGGTGGGGAGCAACTGCTCGGCGAGATCGCCATATCGGTGGACCGGGCGCGCGAGCAGGCGGCGCGCTACGGCCACAGCCTTGAGGAGGAGCTGGCCGTACTCTTGCTGCACGGCCTGCTGCACCTGCTCGGTTACGACCATGAGCGCGACCGGGGGCGCATGCGCCGCGCCGAGGTACGCTGGCGACGCCGTTTCGGCCTGCCCGGCGGCCTGATCGAGCGCACGATGGTCCAGCCGAGCGCTGCGGCGCAAAGGAGCCGGCGGTGATCGTCGGTCTGTGGGTCCTCGCCGCCGTACTTGCGCCCGCCCTGGCGCTCGTCTCCTTCGTCCAACTGCTGTATCTCGAGGCCCTGCGGCTGCGAGCGCGCGAGCAGCCGGCCCTCGAGTTCTTCAAGGAGACGCTCGAGGAGAAGCTGGGCCTCAAGACCGAGCACGGCGCCCTGAGCTTCTCGGTCCTCAAACACGCTCTGCTGGTGGCGAGCGGCGCCGTCTGGTGCGCCTTGGCGCTCTCCGGCGCTTCTTCGGACTGGATCCGGTTCCTCGAGGCGCTCTCCGCCGCTCTCGTGCTCATGCTGGCGGCCGCCTACATCGTTCCGCAAAGCTTGTATCGGAAGACGCAGGGCCGCTGGCTGCTTCCCCTGGTGCCGGCGTTGCGCCTGGCGGCGCTTCCGGCCAGGCCCCTGGTTGCGGCGTTCGATTTCTTTACCTCGGTGGCCGAGATCGGCCAGCGCGAGGGCGAGACCTCGGAGAACGGCAACGCAGCGGAGGAGTTCGAGGCGCTCATCGAAGCCGGCGCCGACGAAGGCCTGATCGACGAGGACGACCGGAAACTGATCGAGTCGGTGGTCGCCCTCGGGGAGAAGACGGCCCGCGAGGTGATGACCGCGCGGCCCAACATCGTCGCCATCCACCAGGATGCGAACATGGAGGATTTGCGCCGCCTGGTGGTCGAGGAGAACTATTCGCGGATTCCCGTCTATCGGGATTCCATCGACGACATCGTCGGCTTCATCCACGTTCGTGACCTCTTGCGCCTGGACTATGCCATGCGCTCCCGCCGCCGCGTGCGCGAGTTTCTCCGGCCCGTGCGCTTCGTTCCGGAGACCAAGCCGGTGACGCAATTGCTGCGCGAGATGCAGCGGGAGAATGCCCACCTGGTGATCGTCGTCGACGAATACGGCGCCACGGCGGGCTTGGTGACGCTCGAGGACGTCATGGAGGAGGTCTTCGGCGAGATCCGCGACGAGCACGACGAGGCCACCGATGTCAAAGAGGAGGCGCCGGGCGTCTACCTGATGCCGGGCGAGGTTGATCTGGATCGGCTCGAGGAGCTGTTCGAATTCCGGCGCGATGAGGGCGCCGAGTCGACCACCGTCGGCGGGCTGGTCACCGAGTGGCTGGGGCGCGTGCCGGCGCCGGGCGAGGTCGTCGAACGCGGCGGCATCCGCTTGGAGGTGCTCGAAGGCGACGAACGGCGCGTTTCGCTGGTGCGGGCCTCGCGCGGCGCGCCCGCTGAGCAACCGGAGGCATTGGGAACCAATGGCCGCGAACGCTGAACCGCTCGCGGCCGGCAAGCCCTACGTCTCCGGCTTCGTCTCCATCCTGGGCCGGCCCAACGTCGGCAAATCGACGCTGCTCAACGCCTTCCTCGGCCGCAAGCTGGCCATCGTCTCCGACAAGCCGCAGACGACGCGAACGCGCATTCAGGGGGTGCTGCACCTGGACGGCGGGCAGATCGTCTTTCTCGACACGCCGGGAATCCTTCAGTCGGAAAGCCTGATCCACAAGCGGATGATGAAGGAAGTCCGGGCGGCGCTCGACGGGCTGGACCTGGTGCTGTTCGTCGCCGACGCCACCGAGCCGTTCACCGAAAAGGATCGCCAGGCGGTTCGCCTGCTCGACGGGGTCGCCACGCCGGCGCTGCTCGTGCTCAACAAGATCGATCGGGTTCCGAACAAAGCCGAGCTGCTCCCGTTGATGGACGAATACCGCCGCCTGGAGCGTTTCGAGGAGCTGATCCCGGTCTCGGCCCTCACCGGCGAGGGGCTCGATGAGGTCCGCAAGGCCGTGCTCGCGCGCCTGCCTGAAGGGCCGCAGTACTATCCGGAGGACTATCTCACGGATCAGCCGGAGCGGTTCTTCGCCGCTGAGATCATTCGCGAGAAGGTGCTCGAGGAGACGCGCCAGGAGGTGCCGCACGCCGTCCTGGTGCTGGTGGAGCGCTGGGAGGAGACGCCGCGGCTCCTCAAGATCGGCGCGGTCATTCATGTCGAGCGCGAGGGCCAGAAGGCCATCCTGATCGGCGCGCAGGGCGCGATGCTCAAGAAGATCGGCACGCTGGCCCGGCAGGAGCTCGAGTTCCTGCTCGGCCGCAAGATCTATCTCGAGCTGTTCGTCAAGGTGCGGCCGAAGTGGCGCGAGGATCCCGCTTTGGTCAACGCCATCGACTGGCGCGGCCGGGAGGGAATATCCTGAAACTAGAGGAGCGGCACGATGTCGCGACGGCATTTCATCCCGGTTCTCCTTCTCGCGGCCCTGTCGGTGCGGCCGCTGGCGAGCGAGCAAAAGGTCTCCGACGACGAGATCTACGACAAGGTGCGCTTGCGGCTGGCGAGTGACCGCGACGTGCGGGGCATGGCCATCGAGGTCGACGTCAAGGACGGCGTGGTGCGCCTGCGCGGCCGCGTGGACAAAGAAAAAGCCCGCCGGCGCGCCGAGAAGCTCGCCAAGAAGGTGAAGGGCGTCGTCCAAGTGATCAACGAGCTGCGCGTGGCGCCGCTTTGACCGGCATCGCCCTCCCGGCGCGCGCTTGCTCGATCCGGCCCCGGGAGCCGACCGCCGGGGATGCAGGTTAGACCAGCGGCCGATAGCGTTCGAGTGCGATGCGCACGAGCTGGCTGCGATTGCGCACGCCGGTCTTGTCGAACAGCCGCCGCACCACGGCCTTCACGGTGCTTTCCGACAGCTTGAGCTGCGCCGCAATCTCCTTGGTCGCCAGACCCTGGGCGACGGCGCGCAGCACCTCGCGCTCCCGCTCGCTCAGTCTGCTTTCGGAAGTGCCGCCTTGCCGATCTGAGCAGAGCAAGGCTTCGAGCGTCCGCCGGTCCACCCATGGGCCGCCGCGGAGAACCTGGCGGACGCATTCCAAAAGCGCCTTGATCGGCTCGTCCTTGAGCAGGATGCCCGCCACCCCGTGCCGGACAAGCTCGACCGACTCGCCCTGGCTGAGGCGGCCGGCGAGCACCAGCACCGGCCCCTCATAGCCCGCCCGGCGCGCCTGAGCCGGAAACTCGAGGCCGCCTCCGCCCCAGCCGTCGGCGTCGGCCAGGACCAGGTCGATCGGCCGCGACGCCAGGATCTCGAGCGCCTCCGGCGGAGACGAAGCGCACGCTGCCACCCTCAGGCCACCCCCGCCCTCGAGCGCGCCTCTCACCAGATCGCGAAACAGCCGGTGCTCGGCCACCACCAGGATCTGCGCCTGAGCGGAGCCTCCGCCGGCTGCTGCGACATCCCCCACGTCCGGCAATTATAAGGTACGGAGGCGCTGCCGGGGGCGTCTTCCCTCGGAGAATCCCGGGGCGCCGCCGCCGAGTGCAGCGCCCCGGGGACTCGGCTACTTGCTGTGGATGACGATGCTGCCGCCCGCGATGGCCTGCGGGTCGGCATTATCAATGTCGTCAGAGGCGCCGCGCACGTTGTCGTAGACAACTTGTCCGGTCGACACGTCCCAGATCTTGATCCGGAACTTGTCCACGCCGCCGCCGCCCGGCAGTTGGCCGTCGGTGGCCGTGAGCAGGAAGCCGTAGCCGGGCTGCCCGTTCACCGTGCCCGTGCCTTTATACTGCGCCTTGGCTCCGGACACCACGAGCCACTGGTAAGACGTGCTGCTGAAGTTGAACTTGGCGACGTGGAACTGGAACTCCGTGTTGCCGGTGGGCGTCTTGGCGCCCT
>Ga0308391_1000053_pt1 | contig 41189 bp, 38 predicted proteins | sample Hotspr20Samplet1_FD_202363 | JGI IMG/M metagenome (GOLD analysis project Ga0308391, IMG submission 202363) | Hot spring phototrophic mat microbial communities from Octopus Spring, Yellowstone National Park, Wyoming, United States - 20050623_t1 ... | reverse complement strand
ATGATGAAGATCAACGCCAGGAACCAGATCGTGTCGTTGAACTCGCGCTCGGTGAGGGTCTCGCGCAAGAAGGTGTGCAGGGCGCGCTTGGCCTCCAAGAAGACGACGACGACCACGGCGGCGCCGGTCGCCAGGCCGGCGCCGAGCGGCCGCGCCGGATGAGCGGCCAGCACGCAGAGGCAGAACGTTGCCACGGCAGCCATCTCGGTGGTGATCCCCGTCCGGGTGCGGGCCTCCCAGTGGAAAACCGCCAGCATGGCTCCGATCACCAAGAGCGCCGCGGCCGTCAGCCAAGCGTTGTCGATGAGGCCGCAGATGCCGCCCGCCAGGGCGATGAGAAGGAAATCGCGCACGCCTGCCTGGCGCTCGTCCTGGGCGGCTTCTCGTTGCGCGCCGATGATGAGCCCGATCAGCAGAGCTTCAGCCAGCCCAACCAGCGACGCGGGCGTTTGTGCGTCCGCGCTCACGGATTCAGCGAATCCCGAAGGCCGCCGGCGACCGGAGCAGGGAGCCGGACAGGCTGGCGACGATCTCCGCGTCGGCCGCGAGCGGAGCCGATGCGGCGCCTGTCTGAAACCTGCGTCGGTGCATACAGACTGACTCTACACCAGCCCGGGCCGAAACGGCATCTCTCAGCTCGCCACGCACTCGGCCGGCAGGCCCCCGAAACGCCGCTCGCGCCGGTAATACTCGGCGACCGCCTCCTCGAGATCGGCCGCCGTGAAGTCCGGCCAGAGCACCGGCGTGAAATAGAGCTCGGCGTAGGCGCACTCCCAGAGCAGGAAATCGCTCAGGCGCTGCTCGCCTCCGGTGCGGATCAACAGATCCACTTCTGCAATCTGGGGCGAGCTCTTGACGTCGCCGACCAATAGCTGCGTGAACTCCTCCCGGGTGACGCAGGCAAGCGACCGGGCGCGGCGCACGGCGTCAAGGATTGCCTCGCGAGACGAGTAGTCCACTGCGACGCGGACATGGAGATTCTCTCCCCCGGCGGTGGCATTTTCGGCGGCGTCGATGGCGGCGCATAGCGCCAGCGGCAGGCGGTCGCGCCGGCCGATCACGCTGACCCGGATGCCGTGCTCGACGCAGCGCGGCGTCTCCTTCTGGAGGTAGGACTGAAACATGTTCATCAGCGTATTGATCTCCGAGGCGGGCCGCTTCCAGTTGTCCGAGGAGAAAGCGTAAAGCGTCAGGGTGCCAATGCCCAACCCCGGGGCCGCCTCCACGACGCGGCGGACCGAATCGGCTCCGGCGCGGTGCCCGGCGGTGCGAGGCCAGCCGCGGGCCGCCGCCCAGCGGCCGTTGCCGTCCATGATGATCGCCACATGCGACGGCTTGTGTTTGTCTGACGAAGGGTTCATCGCCAAGTTCTGCTCCAGCGAATCGATCGGCTGGCTAGCGTTCCCGCTCGCGCTCCCGCATGGCTTGAATGAGCGCTTCCATGTGGTCGAGATAGCGCTCGAGCGACCGCCGCCCCAGCGGCGTCAGCCGGTACTCGGTCTTGGGCACCCGCCCCTCGAAAAACTTCCGGCAACTGATGTACTGCGCCTCCTCCAGCTTTCGCGTGTGCACGCTGAGGTTGCCGTCGGTGGCGCCGAGCAGGCGTTTCAAGTCGTTAAAAGTTAGCGATTCGTTGGCCGCCAGCGCGCTGACGATCGCTAGCCGGACGCGTTCATGGATGAGGCGGTCCAGCTTCGGGAGCTCCTTGCCGGGCCAGACCGGCCGCGGAGCGGACGCCCGGGCGCGGCCCCGGTTCTCTTCGATACAAGCCGATTGCTTAGCCACCGTACCTCCTTGCAATGATGAGGCCGAACAGGATGTGCAAGCCGCCGAAGCCCGCCGCAAGCAGCCAGTTCCCCCAAGCAGGCGGCGCCAGCAGGGCGAGCGACCCGGTGAGCATGAAGCAAACGCCCATCACTGGAACGGGCTTCACCGAGAAGGCGCCTCCGGCCGTGACGGCTGCGCCGTACAACAGCAGCCAAACGCCGGGGATCGGATGAAGGACCCCGTCTCGCCAGAGGACGGCGCTAAGCACCGCTCCGGCGATGAGCGGCGGTGAAAGGCCGAGAGCGAACTTGCGAGCCGGGGCGGCAAGCTGGGGCGCCTCAGCTCGCCGCGCCTTTTTGAGCATCGCTGCCAGGCCGATCGCCAGGGCGATCACGCAAAAGCCCGCCCAGACCAGCAGCATGTGTCCGGCATCCGCCTGCCGTCCACCGAGCAGGCCCGCGGCGAGCGCGACCATCCCCATCGCGACGCCGCCCCAGCCGGGCACGGCCGTGAATGAGCCGGCGCGCTCCATGGTCTCGCGGATGTAGCGGAGATCCTTCAGGGCGTGCGTATGGATGCCGACCGTTGCGCCCGGACGAGGCTTGAATTGTCGGATGACCGCCATTGGCGCTAGTATAGCGCCGGCTGAAACAATTAGCAAGTACTTTTTTTTGCAAAGTTCGTGACGAAGGGGCCGGCAAAGGCGAACTCCAGTTGCGGCTCCGGCTCCCAGCCCTCGGGCGGATGCTCCGGAAAGCGGCTCGACAGACCGTAGCGCCGCCGCAGCGCCTCCAGCCGCTCGGCGATGCGCCGGGGATAGGTCCCTCGCAGAAAGGCGTTGCGTTCAAAATAGCGCCGGTAGCGCAAGGCCAGGTGCGAAAACTTCTCCTCGAGGAAGGGAAAGAAAACGGCGTGGGTGCAGGGCTTCAAGAACACGACATTCCCGCTCAGCGAGGCGGCGCCGGCCGCGGCGGCCTGCGCGGCCAGCTCTTCGAGCATCGCCTCTGAATCGTTGATGCCCGGAAGGATCGGTGAGGCCACCACGGAGGCCGCCAGTCCGTGCCTGGCCAGTTCGGCCACTGCGGCCATGCGCAGCGCCGGCCGCGGCGCGTACGGTTCGAGCAGCCGCGCCAGAGACTCGTCCATCGTCGTAATCGTCAGCGCAATGTGCAAGACGTTGCGGCGGGCAATCGCTTGGAACAGATCGATGTCGCGCCGCACGAGATCGCTTTTCGTGGTCAAGGAGAAGCGCCGGCCCCGTTCGCTCGCCAGGATCTCGAGCATCGCGCGGGTAATGTGGAAACGCCGCTCGGCAGGCTGGTACGGGTCGGTAGCCGTGCCGATGGCGATCCAGTCGCGCCGCGCGATGCGGGCGAGCTCTCCGGCGAAGGCGCGCGGGTCCCACCGTTTGGCGAAGATCTTGGTTTCGAACGACACGCCGCCGTCGAGCTCCATGAACTCGTGCGTGTAGCGTGCGTAGCAGTATTTGCAGCCGAACTCACAGCCCCGGTAGGGATTGAGGGTCCACTGAAAGGGCACGCGAGCGCTGCGGCAGCGGGTGAAATAACGCAGCGTCGGTAACTCGAAATACTCGACCCGCTGCTTGGCGGCGCGCCGCGGGGAAGCGGCAGCCAGGCGAGCGATGCCGGTGAGGCGCGGGGCCGAGGCGAGAGGGAGGAGCACGCCCCTATTTTCGCTTTTCATTCGCCTAAAGTCAAGCTCCCTCCGCCAGCCGCTCCTCGCGCAGCCGCACCGCCGGAACCGGCCGGCCCAGACGCCACTCCGCGAAGGCGGCGTGCTGGCTGTCGAGCGGGCCGACCCCGGTGGCGCCGGCCAGCTCCAGTTCGCCCCAGCGAGCCCGGATCCGCCCGCCTTCGTGGCGACTCTCGTATTCGGGCAGCTCCCCCGCCGGGTTCACGCTCAGCGTGAAGACGAGATAAGCGCGATCGATCTCAGCCCAGCGGACCTCGACAGGAGCTTCGCTTTTTAACAGATCGACGATCAAAGCCGCGCGGCCCTCCTCGCTACCCACCCGCAGCGTCGGCGACCGCTTTCCGAAGGCGCCTTCGCGCAATTGGAAGACCAGGCGGACGCCCGACCCTTCCACCTCGGCTGCGCCTTCCCCGAGGATCCGGATGCGGGCTTGAGGATCGGCGACGTCCAGGCGCAGCCGCAGCGACGAGGCCCGGAAGACGCCGTCTCGAATGAGGTCGAGACTCGGGTGCTTGTCACCGCCGGGGCTGACGAAATTCACGAGTCCCAGCACGAGATTGCGCTCCTGGGTTGCATAGAGCAGGGCAGAGGCGAAGTCGTAATCGTCGTGCATGAAGCGCAAATGGCCCCAGCGCGCCGGTCTCGTTGCGCCTCCCCAATAGGCCAAAAGAGCGCGCTGCTGGATCCAGAAGGTTCCCCGGTTGACGCTGCCAAGCGAGTAGTCCCTCTCGAGCCAGGTCGTGCCCTGCACGAGCGGCCGGAACAGCTCGCGCACCTGGCGGGCAGGTTGCTCCTTGAGGAAACCCGGCGCCACGGTTTCTGGACAGCGAAGGTCGAGCAGGCCCACCTCGCCGGAAACCGGCAGGCGCCGGGCGCGGATCTCCTCCAACGTGGCGAAGACCAGGCGCCCGCCGAGCGCCTTCTGGAGCCATAACGGCGCACCGAGGTCGGTCGAGTAACAGCGGCTCATGGGGCCTGCCAGTTGCCGTGTCGGCAGGTGCCAGCGCGCCGCCAGGTGCCGCCACAGCCGTTCGTGAATCCGTTCGTTGAGCGCGAGCACCCGGTCGTCGCGAACGCACATGCGAATTCGAGTGAGGTTGGCGAGCGTAACGTAGGCGTAGGTGGGGGAGTTGTATTCGGCGAAGCTGCCCGTCTCATCCACCGTGCGGGCGAAGCGGCGCTGCCGGTCCGTGGCGTATTCCCACAGAGCGCGGTCCTCCAGGAGCTCTCCGGCCGCCAGTGTGACGAAGGTGCCTTTGACGGCGATGTTGGTATAGGTCATCGTCACGTTGCGGCGCCTCACGGAGTAGGCGGCGTGTCGGATCGCCTCCCGAATCTGCTCGCGGAGTCGCGGGCTGAGCCTCGGACCGTGACGGAGCTCGATGAGCAGCAGCATCGAGCCGTTGAAGTCCGCCCAGTTGAAGTCGGCCGGGGTCATCCTGGGAGCCGGCTCTTCGAGGTAGTAACCCCAAAGGCCGTAGAACTTGCCCGCCGGATCCTTCTCCTGGAGCGCGACGACGCGCTCGAGGATCGCAGCCGCCCGCTCAGCCCGCGGGGCATCGCCCGCTTCAAGCAGCAGCAGCGCATACTCGAGAGACTCGCGCGTCGGGTGAACCCGCATGTTGCGCAGAGCCGAGTGGTAGTTGTAAGCCGGACCCACCCACCGGGCGATCATCGATTCGCCGGGGTCGAACTGAGCATCGAGGCCGGCCAGCGCGGCCTCAATAACGGCGCGGTCCCACTCAGCCGTCCAGGCCGCCGAGGTCCAGCCGCGCGCTGCCGCCAGTGCCGTTGCTTGAGCGAGAGCTTGCCTCCGTGTGAGTGACACACGCCAACCTCTTGTGTCGGTCAGAAAATCGAAGCGCCTGCGCTGCGGCGCCTAAAAATTGATCTTCAAGCCGAGCTGGACCTCGCGCGGGCCGACGTTCGTCGTGCCGGTGACGGTGCCGAAAGCGCCGCTGCCGAAGGTCGTGTTCGGGCGCGCAAACTGCGGCGTGTTGGTCAGGTTGAAGAACTCGCCGCGAAGCTGCGCCCTGACTTTCTCGCTGAAGCGGAAGTTCTTCATGATGGCGAAGTCGGCGTGCGCCACGCCGTCGGCCCGCATCTGGGTCCAGCGGCGCGGCAGGCTCCCGTAAGTGTAGGGAGCGGGGGCGAAGAAGACCGCCGTGTTAAACCAACGCTCCGGCGTCGGATTCTCCAGCTTCACTGCCTTGAGATCGGTGATGTGCGGCTTCTGCACGCCGAAGCCGTACTGGGCGATCGTGCTGGGCATGGTGACGCGAAGCGGGAAACCGCTCTGGAAGCGCATCACCGTCGACACCTGCCATCCGCCCACCACCGCGTCGAGCACGGGGTTCATGTCGGAGCCGATCTGACGGCCGCGACCCACCGGAAGCTCGTAAACCGACGCCACGATGAAGCTCTGCGGGATGTCGTGCTGGCTGATCGAGCGCTCAATGCGGCCGTTGGTGAAATCGCGCCATCCGTCGCCGTCGTAGGTCCAGGTCTGCCGCTCCGAGACGTTGTCAATCGCCTTCGACCACTGATAGGTAACCAGCAAGAGCAGGCCGCGGGAGAACTGCCGGGTGAACTTGGCCACCAGCGCGTTGTAATGAGCGCTGGCGCCGGCGGTCGTCGCGCCCCGGTTGACCACGTCGAACTGGGGGAACGGCTTGAGCAGGCGGAAGTTGGGGATCTCGCGTGCCGCCAGCGCTCCGGCGGTGATCTGTCCGAAGAAGGGATTGGCCACGCGTCGGTCCAGCTCCGGGCCGAGCTGAAGCAGGCGGGTCGGCAGCTGGTTGTCGTTCAGACCGAAGCCTTGGGACAGCTTGCGGGCCACGTTGCCGGCGTAGCCGACCTCGAGCACTGTGTTGCGGCCCACCTCGAACTGGAAGTCCACGGAGTAGTTTTGGATATAGCCGCTCGGGATCTCTCGGACGAAGTCGCCGACGCTCAGACCCAGGTTGGTCTCCAGACCGAGCCGGGAGCCGACGGCCGGCACGGGGCCGTCCGGAAAGGGGTTGCTGAGGAGGTGGTGGGGGTTGATGCCATCGCCGCCGCGGCTCGTCACCCAGGGGGTATCCGAGGAGTAGCCCATCGAGTAGATGCCGCCCAACACCGGCGGGTAAAACACCCCGTAGCCGGCGCGCACCACCCAACGGTCCGTAATCTTGTAGGACAGGCCGATGCGCGGCGCCAGATCCACCCAGTCCGGATCCCACTGGTAACGGTTATCCGGCGTCAGGTAGACGAGGCCCCCGCGGAGGTCCATCCCGACGCGCGCCCCCAGCGGATTGACCGCGGCGTAATGAAAGTTGCTTCCGCGATTGAACCGCTCCGTCGTCGGCTTCTGGGTCTCCCAGCGCAGACCGTAGTTGAGCGTCAGGCGGCGGTTCACGCCCCAGGAGTCCTGGAAATAGAGCGCATAGTACATCTTGTTGGTCGCCAGCAAGGGCCTCTTGGGGAGGTTGCCGCCCGAGCCCGTGCCGAGCAGCAGCGAGGCGATCGAATTTCCCGAGACCGTGCTGTTGACCGCCGCCACCGGGCCACTCGTCATGCCGCGGTTGAAGTTCAGGTCGGCGGAAAAGATTCCGCCGCCGGTCTGCCGCGCCGACTCCATCGCGAATCCGAATTTGATGGAGTGGGAGCCCATCTCCTTCGTGGCGTTCACCTGGACGTTATCGATCCGCGACCGCAGGTTCAGGAAACGCGAGTGGCTGATGTTAGAGTAGTCGGCCGGATTGATCTGCGGCAACGTGGGCGTATCGAACTGTGCGATGAGCGAGGCTGGAAATCCTACCAGACCAGCCTTGCCCTCCCACGGTGAGGTCTGGCCTTCCGTCCAGATGCCGTGACCCGCCAGGATGTTGATCACCCAGGTCGGGTTCGGGACGATGGTGTCACCGATCGTCATGTGATACCGGCGGTTGCGGTGGATCGAGGCGATGCCTCCGAGCCACACGCCCGGCGCCGGGTCGTCATCGAGTCGGAACGCGCGCGAGTAGCGCGCAAAGAGGGTGTGCTTTTCGCTCTGAACCCAGTCGATCCGGAAGTCGCCTCGGTCGACCACCGACGTGGCCTTGCCGCTGCCGAAATAGTTGTTGGCTTGAGTAATAGGATGTCCGGCGGCGTTGGGCTCCGGGTAGAGGCCGACATAGTTTTTGCCGACGGGGTCGAACCGCGCCGGCGGGATCCGGTTGCCCGGGAAGGGATCGCGGATCGAGCTGCGGCCGTCCGGACCCAGGCGGGTCGAAAACGGGTCGAAGATCAGCGAGAGGCTGCCGTCGGCGTTGCGCGTCGCCGAAAAGTCGCCCTGGCGCTCAAGCAGCGTGGGCACGGTGGTGGTCGACGTGCTCGGCCGGCCGAGCCGGAGCCCTTCATAGTTTCCAAAGAAGAACACGCGCTTGTCGCGCCAGATCGGTCCCGAGAAGTTGCCGCCGAACTGGTTGCGTTGGAAAACTGTCTTGGGCCTTCCCGCCCGGTTGTTGGCCCAAGAGTTGGCATCGAGCGCGGAGTTGCGCAGAAATTCAAACACCGTGCCGTGAAACTCGTTCGAGCCGCTCTTGGTGACCACGCTGACGACGCCGCCTCCGCTTTTGCCGAACTGGGCGTCGTAGGAGTTGCGGACGAGCTGCACCTCTTGTACGGCGTCGACCGAGGGCGCATAGATCAGGCCGTTCCAGCCCGAGCCCGAGGCCGCCGAGATGCCGTCCAGGAGCATCAGGGCGCTTTCGGTGCGTCCGCCGTTCATGCCGAACCGGTTGTGATTCTGATCCGAGGTGGCCTGCGAGATGCCCGTGTGTGCCGCGGTGATGCCCGCCGTGGCGTGCACGAGCACGAACGGGTTCCGCATGTTAATGGGCAGGTTCAGAACCATCTCTTGATTGAGCGTGACGCTCTGATTCGCCGTCTGCGTGTCGAGCTGAATCACCGCGGCGGCCACCTCGATGCTCTCGGTGACTTCGCCCACCTGCATGGAGAAGCTCACCTCGGCCGACTGGTTGGCGCGCAGGATGATGTCGCGCTGCACGAAGGTTTTAAAGCCCGGCGCCTCCGCGGTCAGCTCGTAGGTCGATGGCAACAGTTGCGAGAAGGTGTAGCGGCCCTCGGGTCCGGTCTGCGTCTGCCGGGTCTCGCCGGTCGCCGTGCTGGTGATCTTCACCGTGACGCCGGGAATCGCTGCGCCCGAGGGGTCAGTGACCAGTCCGGTCAAATTGGCCGTGAAAGCCTGGCCGAAGCCGTTCACCGCGCCGACGAGCAGCCCGGCGACGGCCAGACTGAGGATTGCGGACCCATTGCGTGAGTGCATTGCGCTACCTCCTGTCGCTAGGTGGCCTTCAGTATAGCACAGCACCGGGCTGCCGGCAAGGGCCGGTTTCCGGCGCTATGCTAGGATGGACAGTTCGCTGATCGATTTACGCCTCATGATTCGACCTCACGGCGGCAGGGCGCCGCGAGTCGCCCCGTCCGCCTATGTCGACCCGAGCGCTCAGATTATCGGCGACGTCGAGATCGGGGAACGCTCGAGCGTCTGGTGCAACGCGACGCTTCGCGGCGATGTGCACTCGATCCGCATCGGCGAGGAGACCAACATCCAGGACAATTGTGTCCTGCATGGGGAGCGGGGCCAGTGGCCGGTGCTGGTGGGCAACCGCGTCACCGTGGGCCATGCGGCCGTGCTGCACGGCTGCGTGATCGAGGACGACGCCCTCATCGGCATCGGCGCACGGGTGCTCAACGGGGCACGCATCGGGCGCGGCTCCATCGTCGCCGCCGGCGCCCTGGTACCGGAAGGGATGCAAGTGCCGCCCGAGAGCGTCGTCATGGGAGTGCCGGCCGAAGTCCGGCGCAAGGTGCGTCCGGAGGAGCGGCAACGGATGCTGGCCACCAATCGCAACTATGTCGGCTACCGTCAGCAGTACCTCGACGAGCAGTCGGGAGTCTTCGAGATTGATCCGGGCGGTCAAGGGCACGCGTGATCTGCTGCCGCCGGCCACGGCGCTGTGGAACTATGTGGAGGCGGCGGCGCGCGAGTTGTTTCGTACCTATAATTACCAGGAGATCCGCACCCCGATCCTCGAAGAGACCCAACTGTTCGCCCGCAGCGTCGGCGAGGAGACCGACATCGTCACGAAGGAGATGTACACGTTCACCGACCGGGACGGCTCGTCGCTGACCCTGCGGCCGGAATGCACCGCCTCGGTGATCCGCGCCTACATCGAGCACCGCCTGGACCAGTGGCCGGGGCTCAAGAAGCTGTACTACATCGGCCCGATGTTTCGGCGCGAGCGGCCGCAGAAAGGCCGCTACCGCCAGTTCTCCCAGATCGGCGCCGAGTGCATCGGCTCGGAGTCGCCGCAGGTGGACGTCGAGGTGATTGAAATGGTGGTCGAGCTGCTCACGCGCCTGGGCTTGGCCGACTTCGAGCTGCTTCTCAACTCGGTGGGCTGCCGCACCTGCCGCCCGGCCTATCTGGCGCGGCTGCGGGAGCGGCTGCGCGATGCGGCGCCCGCACTTTGCGCCGACTGCCGCCGCCGGGCCGAGACGAACCCGCTGCGCGTGCTGGACTGCAAGATTCCCGAAGATCAGCCGCTCATCGAGAGCTTGCCGTCGATTCTCGATCATCTCTGTCCCGACTGCATGGCCCATTTCAGCGCCCTGCGGCGGGGACTGGAGCAGCGAGGCATCTCCTACCGACTGCTGCCCCGGCTAGTGCGCGGCCTCGACTATTACACACGCACCACCTTTGAGATCGTTCATGGGACCCTGGGGGCGCAGAACTCTATTCTCGGCGGCGGCCGCTATGACGGCCTGGCCGAGGAGCTGGGCTCGAAGGTCCCCGCCCCAGGCATCGGCTTTTCGATCGGCGAAGACCGGCTGGTGATGGTCCTCGAGCAATCGCAGCCCGAGCGGGCCCGCCATGTGCTGGATCTGTTCGTGGCGGCGCTGGGCGAGGCTGCCGAGCCGGAGGCGGCGCGAATCGCGCGCGAGCTCAGGCGGCGCGGCCTCGCCGTCGAAGTGAGCTCGGAGGGCCGGCTGAAGCGCCTGATGGATTTGGCCAACCGGCTGGGAGCGCGCTTCGTTCTCATTGTTGGTGAGGAGGAGATCGCTGCGGGGCGCTATTCTTTGAAAGACATGGCCTCCGGCGCGCAGCAGCGGTTGACGCCCGAGGAGCTCCTCACGCGATTCTCCGGCAACTGATTTCTTTATGGAAGTGAAACTAACCCTGGACTTTCTCGGCGAACTGCGCCGCACCCACACCTGCGGGGAACTCCGAGCCGATCACGCCGGCGCCCGCGTCGTTCTGATGGGCTGGGTGCACCGGCGCCGCGACTTGGGCGGCGTCATCTTCATCGACCTCAGGGACCGCGAGGGCATCACACAGGTGGTCTTCCGGGCTGACCTGGAGCCCGTGGTTCACGAAAAGGCGGAGTGGCTGCGCCCGGAGTATGTGGTCGCCGTCGAAGGACTGCTCGAGCGAAGGTCGCCGGAAACCGTCAACCCCAACCTGGCCACCGGGGAGGTGGAGGTCAAGGCCGAGCGCTTGTGGATCCTCAACGACGCCCGGACGCCGCCGTTTCCCATGGAGGACCGCGTCGACGTCAGCGAGGATGTCCGTTTGAAGTACCGCTTCGTCGACTTGCGCCGCCCGCGGATGCAACGCAACATGATCCTGCGCTCTCGCATCTCGCTGGCCATCCGCGAAGAGCTCTACCGCATGGGGTTTCTCGAGATCGAGACGCCGTTCATGACGCGCTCGACGCCGGAGGGCGCGCGCGACTTTCTCGTGCCGTGCCGGCTCCAGCCCGGCACCTTCTACGCCCTGCCGCAGTCGCCGCAGCTCTTTAAACAACTGCTGATGGTGAGCGGCTACGACAAGTACTTTCAGATCGTCCGCTGCTTCCGCGACGAGGATCTGCGGGCCGACCGCCAGCCGGAGTTCACGCAACTCGATCTGGAGATGTCCTTTCCGCAGCAGGAGCGCATCTTCGAGGTCATCGAGCCCGTGGTCCAGCGCGCCTGCGAGGTGGCCGGCATCCGCGTCGAGATCCCTTTCCCGCGCATGACCTACGCGCAGGCGATGCGCTCCTACGGCTCGGACAAGCCGGACCTCCGCCTGCCCCCGTTTCATGTAGTGAACGATCTGTTCGAAGGCGCCTCGCTCGCCGCCGACGGCTTGCCGCTGGTGGCCATCCGCACGCCGAACACGGGAGCGCTGAGCCGAAAGGAGCGCGCCGAGGTGGCCGAGTTCGGCCGGACCCTCGGACTGAAGGTCTATGACGACATCCGGAGTCTGGCCAAGAGTCATCCGGAGGCCATCGAGCAGGTGCGCCGGCGGACCGAGGCCGGTGAAGAGGACTTGCTGGTCTTGGCCACCTGGGACGGCGCCCCGCCCCCGCGCCGGCCCGAGGAGACGGTTCTGGCGGCCTGCGGGCAGCTCCGCCTGCATGCCGGCGTCAAGTACAACGACCGACACAAGCTCCTCGAGCCTACCGTGATGAAGCTCGTCTGGGTGACGGACTTTCCGATGTTCGAGTGGAGCGAGGAGGAGCAGCGGTGGGTGGCCGCCCACCACCCGTTCACCTCGGTGCACGACGAGGACCTGGACAAACTGTTGACCGACCCTGCCTCCTGCCGCGCCAAGTCCTACGACCTGGTGCTCAACGGCGTGGAGCTCGGCTCGGGCTCAATCCGTATCCACCGCCGCGACGTGCAGTCGAAGGTTTTCGAGGCTTTGGGTTTCAGCCAGGAAGAGGCGCTGCGGCGGTTCGGCTTCTTGCTAACCGCCTTGGAATACGGCGCCCCGCCGCACGGCGGCATCGCCCTGGGGCTTGACCGGTTGGTGATGATCCTGGCGGGGGAGAGCTCTATTCGCGAGGTGATCCCGTTCCCGAAGACCTCCAAGGGTACCGACCTGATGTGTGATGCGCCCTCGCCGGTTCCCGAACGGCAGTTGCGCGAGCTCGGCCTGGCATTGCGGCGCGATTGACGTCGTCTCAGATCCGGCTGTAGGCGCCGATGCGCTGCTCGAGCGCCTTTCGCAGCGGATCCGCCTCCAGCCGGCGGGTCCATTCCCAGCCCCGGGGCAAAGCGGCGCGCCATTGCTCGAAGTTGGGCGGCTCGGGCGGCCTGTGCGTCCAAAAGCCGAGCGTCGTGGCCAGCGAGCATGCCGCCCGGACCTGATCGGCCGTCTCGTGACCGCAAGGGGCCGCCTCGTGGTGGCGAGCGGATGCCTCAGCCAGTTCCTGGGGGAGCTCCCACCTGTCGAGCAAGAGCTTGCCGGCCAGGCAGTGATCGACGCCGAACTCCTCCCGCTCGCGCTCGAGCGCCCCAGCGGGTGAACGCCTTGCCGCCACCCTCTGGTATCGGTCGGCGCCCACCGCCATCATCAGTCCCAGCCGCCCGATGTCGTGAAGGAGACCCGCCGTGTAGGCTTCGCCCCGGCTCTTTGCGCCGGCCGCCGCCAGCCCGTCGGCGAGCAGGGCGCACGCCAGGCTGTGCCGCCACCACTCGCTATAGACCCGGCTGCGACCGGGCGCCTTGAGATAGGCCCGCAGGGCGGCGGTGAATAACAGCGGCCGGAGGTAGTCGCGTCCGACCAGGACGATCGCATGCTGCAAGGTCTTGACCCGGCGCGGCAGGCCGAAAAGAGCCGAGTTGGCGGCGTGAAGGATCTCCGAGGCCAGCACCGGATCGGCGGAGGAGAGCCCGACCAGTTCCGAGGTCTCCAACTCCTCCCGGGTGAGCGCATCGAGCATCCGCAGGGCAATCGGCGGGAAGGGCGGAAGCTGATCGAGAGCGGCCAGAGTTTCGCTGGCGGCGGTCGGCATATCTGTCTCATCGGCGCAACCGGCCCGGGCCGCAATCCGCGAAACCCTTGATTTGCCCCTTCCCGGATCGCTGAATCGACCGTTTGCGTGCGCTGAAGCAAGCCGCTACTTCACCGTCTCGTCGAGCGGCATGCCGAGCTTCTCGTAGAGCCGCCGCCGTCCGGCTTTGTCGCTCTCGAGAATCGTGCGGGCGTGACGGGCCACCTCCTCAGCGTGCTCGCGCGGCACCACGATCACGCCGTCGCCGTCGGCGACGACGACGTCGCCCGGTCGGACCATGACGCCGCCGCAGGTGATGGGGCGGTTCACCGACTCGACCTCGTTCCGCCCGGGGCGGATGCCCCGCCCGAGCCGCCGGGCATAGAGCGGCACCTTTTGCTTGATGATCTCGTCGGTGTCACGCACGCCGCCGCTGGTGACCACGCCGACCGCGCCGCGCAGCTTCCAGCCGAGGATGTTATTGGAGCCTATGGTGCCGGTATCCCCCTCGTCGGTGCCGTCGATTACTACCACCGAGCCTTTCCGCAGGAACTCGACGAACGGTTCCGGCGAAATCTCCTTGTACCAGGCCCCCTCCCACTTGCGGAACTCCTCCGCGCCCATTTTCGAGGCGCGCCGGTTGGTCGGCAGGTAGCGCACGGTGACGGCGATGCCCACGAACCGGTGGCTGGAGTCGTTCGTGTCGCGCCAGAGCGCGTGAACGGACGGATCCATCAGCCCGACGTCCTGGAGGCCCGCCATGTCCATGCCGTCGGAGACATCGGCCACGCGGAGGCCCTCAAAAGGCTTGAGAATCCGCGCGTCCTCCTCGGGGGTGTACGTCTTTAAACGGATGAAGTCCGACTGCGCGCCGGCTGCCGCAGGAAGGACCATCGCCAGGATGACGCAGAGAATCTGAACTGCCATGAACGTCATGATACGACGAGACGGCTCAGGCAATCCTCCAGGGTGTCGACGGCGAAATCGGCCTGATCGCGCGTGAGCACGAGGGGCGGCGAAAGCCGCATGACGCTCGCGCCGGCGCCGAGCACCAGCAGCCCGCGCTCGAAGGCCATCCGGATCAATCGGTCGCGCAGCTCAGGCGCCCGCCGGCGCGTCGCCTGGTCCTGGACGATCTCGACGCCGATCATCAGCCCGAGGCCACGGACCTCGCCGACGATGGGGAACCGTCGGGGCCACTCGCGCATGCGCTCGAGCATGTGGCCGCCGACGCGGGCGGCGTTGTCGATCAGCTCTTTTTCCAGGAGCTCGATGGTGACCAGCGCCGCTTCCACGGCAACGGGATTGCCGCCGAAGGTCGAGGCGTGAGCCCCCCGCTCCCAGCGCATCAGGTCCGCGCGAGCGACGGTGGCCGAAAGCGGCATTCCGCTGGCGATTCCCTTGGCCACGGCCAGGATGTCCGGCTCGAGCCCGAAGTGCTCGGAGGCCCACATCTTCCCCGTGCGGCCCATCCCGGACTGGACCTCGTCGGCGACGATCAACACCCCGAGCCGGCGAGCGGCCGCCTGAAGCTCATCGAAGAACTTCTTTGGCGGCACGACGTAGCCGCCCTCGCCCTGCACCGGCTCGAGCACGATCGCGGCCAGCTCTTGGGCCGGCAGGATCGTCCTCACCAGCTCCTCTTCGATCACTTTGACGCACTCGACGGCGCAGGTCTCCGGCTGCCGGCCGTACGCGCAGCGATAGCAATAGGCGTATGGAATGTGGGTGACACCGGGCACCAGTGGTCCGAAACGCCTCCGTTGCACCTCGCGGCTTGCGGTCAACGACAGCGAGCCGAGCGTGCGTCCGTGGAAGCCGCCGAGGAAGGCGAGGAACTTGTCTCGGCCGGTATGGTAGCGCGCCATCTTCATGGCGGCCTCGATCGCCTCGGTGCCCGAGTTGCCGAAATACACCCGGCGCGGTCCGCCGCCCGGAACCAGCGAGGCCAGCCTCTCGCCCAGGGCGACCATGTTCTCGTAATAGAAGTCCGTCCCGGACATGTGAATGAGGCGCGCGGCCTGCTCCTGGATGGCGCGCACCACCTGCGGGTGGCAATGACCGGTGGCGACGACGGCGATTCCCGCATTCAAATCCAGGAAGCGGTTGCCGTCGACGTCCTCGACAATCGCACCTTCGCCCCGGGCGGCCACCAGCGGATAGCTGCGCGTGTAGGAGGGCGAAAGCACGGCGGCGTCGCGCTCGATCACCTGCGCGGCCTTGGGCCCCGGCAGCGAGGTGCGGATCTCGGGGAGGTGCGGCCGAACCTCCGTCATCGGCTGTCTCCTCATGATGAAACCCTCCTTTTCGCAAAGAGTTTTTCGCGCAGAACGAAAGATGCGGAGGGTACGCCGGTCAATCGCCGCCGAACAGGAAGGGACGTAAACTTGCCGGCCTTCTTGTCATCTGACTCCGATTATACCCTCAGCGCGGTCGAAATACGAGAAAGTACTGGTAGGGAAGCAGGTCGTAGGATGCTTCGCGAACGAAGCCCGCAGCTTCGAGTTCCGCGACAACCTCCTCCTCGGCCAGTTTCATGCTTACCGGGGGACCGACCGGCAGCTCGCGCTTGTGAAAGTCGATAATCACGACCCGGCCGCCGGGTTTGAGCGCCCGCTTGAGCTTCGCATAATAGGCCGGCCGTTGGTCGATATGGTGAAGGACGTTCGAGAAGAAGATCGTGTCTACGGAGGCCGGCGCCAGCTTCGGATCGTCCGGGGCGGCAAGAATGCTGGTGACGTTGGGGAGGCCGTGCGCCGCGATCTCTTGGAGGCACTCCGGGTCGATATCCACGGCGTAGATTTTGGCGGCGAGGCGAGCAAAGCGGCGGGTGAAATATCCTGTGCCCGCGCCGACGTCGGCGATAACCTCCTCGGGCTTGATCTGGAGCAGGCGGAGAACCTCCTCGGGCTTTTGCCACCGCTCGCGATCCGGGCTTTCCCAGGCGCGGCGGTGTGCGTGGCCACCGGGCGGATGGCGCCGGTGCTGGGCCTCGAGATCAGCCCAGGCGGCCAGCGGCAACAAGATGGCCAGCAGCCGGATCGTGGCTCTTCTCACAACACTCTTATCGTTTCGCGCCGCTGTCAGGCCCCTCTTCGGCGGCGCCGCGCCTCAAGATGAAGGGCGCCCCACCTGCGGCGGAGCGCCCTGGAAAGCGGGTGACGATTCCAGCCCGCTCGGAAGTAGTACTTCATACCGAGCTGGACGTTGCGCGGCCCGACCTTCAAGCCGGTGATCTGGCCGAAGGCGACCGAGCCGAAGCTGGTGTTGGGGTCGGCAAACACCGGAGTGTTGGTGACGTTCTGCGCTTCGATGCGGAACTCAAAGCGCTGGCCTTCCTTGACCCGGAAGCTCTTCAGCAGCGCCGCGTCGAGCGTCTTGATGGCCGGGCCGCGGTAGTTGAGATTCCGCGGCGCCGTGCCCGGCACATCGAGCGGCGGCTGCGAGAAGGCCGCCGGGTTGAACCAAGCGTCCATCCGGCTTACGACGGAGCCCATCGTGCTCGGATCGCCGATCAGATTCGGCCGCTGCGTGCCGTCCCAGATGGCGCCGCCCGCCTGGGTGACATGCAACGGCATGCCGCTCTGAAGGGTGGCCATGCCGCTGATCTCCCAGCCGCCGAGGATCAGATCGAGCGGCCGGTTCCAGCCCGAGCCGAAGCGCCGCCCGCGCCCGACAGGCATCTCCCAAGCGCCGGTCAGCACGACGCGGTGGGCGACGTCGTGGGCCGAGAGCGACCGTTCCAGGCCCAGATTCCAGATGTACTGCAAGCCAGTGGTGCCGCCCAGCCAGGCTACGTTGCCCGAGGCGTGCGAAGCGTTGTCGATCATCTTCGACCAGGTGTAATGGGTCAGCATGGTCAGGCCCCGCGAGTACCGCTTTTCTCATTTTACCTGGAGAGCGTGGTAGTTCGAGTCGGCTCGCGGCGGTTCGGCCGTGCCGACGGCCGCGCCGTCAAAGTGCGGCATCGGCCGGAACAGGCGGAAGAGCTGGACGGTGGGCCGATTCAGGTTGGTCGCGAGGCGGTCGGTGATCAGGCAGAAGAACGGATTGGGCACGAAGGCGTTCAGCGCCGTCCGGCCCATGCCCCAGTACATCGGGTGCAGCGGCGTCAGCGAGGTGAAGGGCAAAAACAGGTGGGTGCCGCGGCTGCCCGTGTAGTTGATCTCGAGCAGGGACTGGAACGGCAGCTCGCGCTGGATGGAAAGGTTCTAGGAATGGTACTCGGGGTTGCGGTTGTTGCTGGGCAGGATTGTGCTCGCGCTAAGACCGAGGAAGGTTCTCTCGCCGAGCGACCGGCCCGGGGGGCAGCAACATGCCGTCCGGATAGGGATGGTTGAGCCGCGCATCGAGCGTGGCGTTGGAGTCGAGCGGGAAGGTGGGCGTCGAGTTAACGGTGAAGCCGGCGCCGGGACGGCCGAAGACCGTGGCGCGGCTGAGCTGGTAGAACAGCCCGTAACCGCTGCGGATGGCGAGCTTCGGCGTCACCGCCCAAGCGAAGCCGATGCGCGGCTGCCAGTTGTTCAGATCCCAGTCAAAGGGCGAGCGCCGGTTCTTGTCGACGAAGCGGAAGACGCCGCGCGTGTCGTAGCCCTGCACACGAATGGGCGACTGCGCGTCCAGATCCCAGTAGCTGTACCGGTCCAACTTCTCCCAGCGCGGCACGTCGAAGTCGTAGCGGAGCCCGAGGTTGAGGGTGAGCTTCGGGGTGATCTTCCAGTCGTCTTGGATGTAGAAGCCCCAATATGCCGACCGGCTGAAGATCTTCGGCTCGATGTGGAAGTCGCCGAAGGTGGCCCAACCGATTAACATCGAGGCCAAGCCGTTGCCCTCGTTGCCCGGGCACGTGAAGCGATCCTTGCAGGTGACCCCCCGGCCGAAGCCGAACCGACCGGACGGAAAGCCGGGCTGATTGTAGTCCAGGAAGTTCCGTCGGGTCTCGGCGCCGACCTTGATGTTGTGGCCGCCGGAGACGAGGCTGTAGAAGCCCGAGATGTGGTGCACGCCCTCCTGCCGGTCCATGATCAGCCAGCCTTCGGTGCCGATGTCGGTATAGCCGTCCGGCGCGAAGGTCGGAAAGGCCAGGTGCGTGGCGTTGTCTTTCATGTACTTGGGCAGACCGAGCTCGGTCAGATCGAAGGGCTGGAAGGGTTTCCGCCAGTAGGTGGAATGCGTCAACCCGTAGCGGATGCTCCACAGCGCCGTGGCGCTTTGGACCCGCGTGTACTCGGAGACGACCGAGGTCGCCGTATAGAGGTTCGGACCGAAGTTGAAGGTGAAAGCAGGCGCCAGGTCCCCAAAGACGTTCGGCGGATTGGCGCGGCTGCGAGTGTAGCTGTAACGGCCGCTGATGCGGTTGTTCTCGTTGAAATGGTGGTCGCCGCGAAGATTGGTCTGGGGGCCCCTGCTGACGTTGATGCCCTGCTCGAACCAGTTATTTGTCTCGGTGATGGGATGGCCGGGCTGGTTCGGCTTGGGGAAATAGGCGAGCGCCTTGAGCGCGACCGGGTCCATCATCGATTTGGGGACGACGTTGCCCGGGAAGGGCCTCCGCTCAAGATTGCCGGCGGCGTTGACAAACGTGTCAAACGGATTGAAGATGGTCATCACCTGACCGGCGGGATTGCGCGTCTGCGAAAAATCTCCCTCGCGCTGGAGCAGGGTCGGGAAGGTAGCGGTGAAGGTAAGCGGGCTCTTCGTCCGAGTGTACTCCAGGCTGCCGAGGAAGAAGGTCCGGTCTTTGACGATCGGGCCGCTGATGACGCCGCCGAGCTGGTCGCGACGGTAGTAGGGGATGGCCCGGCCGGCGCGGTTGGCGAACCAGTCGTTGGCGTTGAGATCGGAATGGCGCAGGAAGTAGTAGCCGGTCCCGTGGAACTCGTTGGTGCCCGAGCGGGTGACTATGTTGACGACGGCGCCCCCGGTCTGGCCGTATTCGGCCGAGAAAAAGTTGGTCTGCATCTTGAACTCCTGCACCACGTCGATCGAGGGAGCATACTTCAAGTCGGTGATGCCGGAGTTTTGCTCGACGGTGACGAGCGTGACACCGTCCAGGAGGACGTCCGAGGTCGAGTTCCGCGCGCCGTTGGCGACGAAGTTCGTGTTGGCATCGCCGCGGCGGCCGCCGGAGCCGACGACGCCCGGCGTCAGGTAGACGTAGATCATCGGGTTGCGCCCGATGTTGGGCAACGAGATGATGTACTTGTTTTCAATCACCTGGCCGAGGTTGGCGATGGTGGTGTTCAGCAGCGGCGCCTCGGCCGCCACCTCGACGGTGGCCGTGATCTCACCCACCTCGAGCTGTGCGTCGATGGTCGCCTGCTGTTGGACGCTGAGCGGGAAAGCGCTGCGGACGAAGCGCTTGAAACCGCTCGCTTCGATCGCGATGGTGTAGTTGCCGGGCGGCAGGGCCGTGACGACATAGCGGCCCTCCTCGTCCGTGATCGTCCGATATTGCACGTTGCGGTCCGCGTCGGTCACCGTCACCGTCGCTCTCGGAATCGAGGCGCCGGTGGCGTCGGTGACTACGCCCCGGATGGAGGCGGTGAACGACTGCGAGAGCGCGAAGACGGCAACCAACATGCCCGCAAGTACGGCAGAAGGAATCGTTCGACTTCTCATGTGCATTCTCCTCTTAGATCAAAATCGAGCGGCGTCTTGCGCCCAGCGGCAAGATGCTTCTTTTTGCAACAGTAGTTATTCACCGATGAAACGGACCAAAAATGGCGACACACCCCTGGGCAGCTCGGACGCGCCCAAAATCGAATTCCAGGGGAGAGACTCACCCAACTGTCTCGCCCCGAGTTGCAAAACTCCTTCGGCACTGAAAATATCCACTCGGACCTTCCGCGTGTCAACCCCAAGATGTTAGAGTGGTGCCTGGTCTGCCGTCACCCGGTTCACTTTTTTACTTAGGAGGTGGAAGGCGTGAGAAAGCTGTTGCTGGTTTTCGCCCTTTTGGCCGGCGCCCCCGCTTGGACACAGCGGATGCGCATGGAGGTGACCAAGCCTACGACGCCGCAGCTGGACGCCAAAGCCAACGACCCGGCGGTTCCCGCCGGCCTTGCCGTCTCGGCGCAATTTGGGCGCATCGTCATCATGCGTTTCAAGCATCAGACCGACCTGCTCGAGGGAATCGAAAAGCTGGTTCGCGAGCAGCGGATTCGCAACGCGGTGATCCTGTCCGGCGTCGGGAGCGTCCGCAACTACCACGTCCATACCGTGAGCAACCGCGAATTCGCTTCGAAGAACGTTTACACCAAGGACCCTTCGCAACCCGCCGACATCGTCAGAATCAACGGCTATGTGCTCGGCGGAAAAGTGCACGCCCACCTGACTCTGGCCGATCCGGATCGGGCCTTCGGAGGACACTTAGAGCCGGCGACGGAGGTCTTTACCTTCGCCATCGTGACGCTCGGCGTGCTTGACGATTCGCCTGATCTCAGCCGTTTCGACGACAAGACCTACCAGTAGGGCGGCTCCGGCGCGCTTTGATTTGCCGGCCGCTCGTGGCGATCAAGAGCAGGGAAGGATCGTCGGCCGGCATCGTATCTTAAGCGGAGTAGAGGCTTCGGTTCGACGCCGCCCCCAATCGGCCGCCGGGGACAACTAGGATGAGAGAGGAGGGCTCAACCGGAGCTCCCCAAAGGACGAGGAGACAAGAATGTTTCAACGGTTTAAGCGGTTGATCCGGTCCATCATCGGATTCTTCATCTCAGTGGGCGAGAATCCGGAGATCATTCTCGAGCAGAACATCCGCGACATGAACGACCAGGTGCCGCGGATGAACGAGAGCATCGCCATGGTGAAGGCCAATGTGACGCTGCTTGAGAAAGAGGAGGCCAAGTACAAGGCGGAGTTGGCGGAGCTGACTGCAAAGGTGAAAGCGGCCATTCAGGCCAACCGCGACGATCTGGCCGGCAGTTTCGCCATCCAGCTCGAGCAGCTTCGCAGTGCACTGGCGCGCACGCAAGGCCAGCTCGCCTCGGCCCGCGCCGCCTATGAGAAGGCCTTGTCGGTCAAGCAGGCCTTCCTGCGCGAAAAGGAGCGCAAAACGCGGGAGGCCTTGAACGCCATTCGTGACTACCGGCGCGCCCAGTGGCAGAGGAAGGTGGCTGATGCCATGGAGCAGTTCGAAGTCGCAGGCATCAGTCAGACCCACGACGAGATGGTGCGCAAGATCGAGGAGATGACGGCCATCAACGAGGCCCGGATGGAGATGGCGCTCGGCAATGTGGACCAACAGCGCATCAAGATCGAAGAGGAGGCCGAGAAGATTCGCGCCAACGAGCTGGTCAAACAGTTCAAGGTCGAAATGGGCCTGCTTGCGCCGGAGCCCGCGGCGCTTCCCGAGAAGACCATCGGGACCCGGGAACCGGAGCGGCTCGCCTAAACCGGCTGCGGGTGAACCGAAAGCGCCGTGAGTGTCCGGATCGAAAAAGGCGGCTGGATCCTGATTTTCCTGCTCGGCGTCGGGCTGGTGGGCTACAGCATCCACCGCTACGGCTTTCTCGACCTGCGGCGGTGGCTGGGCCCGCCCGAGGTTCGCCGACCCGCCCAGTCGGGCGACCCGTCGAAATCCCTGCCGCTCGGCCCGGACATCGCCGAGAGCAACGAACTCCGCGTACGGGTGAACGGAAGGGTGAGCTGCGTGGGCGGGCTGGTCGCCAACGGGGGACCCAGGACCGTGCCGGGCTCCATCTATGCCGGCAAAGGACTGAGGGTCTCCTTCGAATTCGTCGCCGACTGGTCGAAAGCGGCCGCTGCACTGGCTGAGGCGAACGTCGACGTGCTGCTGACCACGGTCGATGTCTGGGCCAGGGACCAGGCTCGGTTGGTGGAGCAAAACGTCTCGGCGCGCGCCTTCTTCCTGTCGGGCTGGTCGCGGGGCGCCGACGGCGTCATCGGCCGCCAGGGGATCGACAGCATCGAGGATCTGGCCGGCCGAACGATCGCCTTCGCTCCGTACACGCCCTCGCACTTCCTGCTCTGGAACGGATTGAGGAACTCCGGTCTGAGCACGAAGCAGCGCTATGACATCTTCTTGAAGGCGGTGCACACCCGCGACGGGATCGAGCCCGCGGTGCTATTTGCCGAGAACAAAGTCGACGCGGCCGTAGCCTGGGAGCCTGACCTGAGCGACGCATTGACCCGGCGGCCCGGCTCGCGGAAGATCTACGATACGCGCATCGCCAATCGGCTGATCGCCGACATTCTGGTGGTGAGCGACCGCTTCGCCGCCCGCGCGCCGCAGACATTGGTTCGCTTCATCGAAGGCTGGCTGGAGGGGGTGGAGTTTATCGAGGTCCAACCCGCGCGCGCCTATGCGCTCATCGGCACGATCATGGACTTGAACATTCCGGAGGATCTGGCCAAGACCATGCTCGACGGAGTCCGCCTGGCCAATTACGCCGACAACGTCGCCTTTTTCGGCACGCCGGAATCTCCCTCCCACTATGCCAACTTGTTGCGAATGGGCCAGGAGATGTATCGTGAACTGCGCCTGATTCGGGTTAGCTCGGATCCCGAGGCGACAGTGGACCGGCGTTATCTTGAGGCGCTTCGCGGGCGGTTTTCGACCGTCTCTGCCGAAAAGCCGATCGACTACCATCCGCCGCCGCCCGGGGCGGTCCCGCTAGCCACCCAGCGCCGCTTGATCCACTTCGAGGCCGGCACCGCCCGTATGGAGCTCGATGGGCGCGCCGTGGTGGATCAGATCGGCGGGTTTCTGCGCGCCTACGAGAATACCGTGGTCGAGATCGAGGGCAACGCCGATTCGACCGAAGCGCGCGAGCCGAACCTGGCGCTGGCGAAAGAGCGCGCGGAGGCCGTCAAGCGTTATCTGGTCGAAAAATTCGGCTTTCCGCCGGAAAGGATTCGCAAAAGAGGAAACGGCCGGGACAACCCCGTGGCAGCCGACGCCACGCCGGAGGCTCAGCCGAGAGACGGCCGCACCCGGATCCGGATCTACGCGAACCGGCAGGGCTGAGGCGGCGCCGCGGTCGCAGCTGGACCTACCCCCGGCGACTCATGCGAACCCGCCCGGAACTTATGATAGAGACAGTGCTGTTTCACTGCCGTCCGCACCAACTCTGCGCGAACGAGCAGAGGGAGTTTTTGAGAACTCGCCGGCATCTGCCGGCGCTTCCAGGGAATGCCCTTGGCCGCGATCAGGTTCGAGGAGGCGGCTGATGTCCGAGAAGATGGAGGACTCCAGCATCAGCTATCTCAAGGAAGCCTTCCTCTGGCAGTACAACCTGATCGCGCTGGCCGGAGCGGCGGCGTTCGCGCTGGTTTCCGGCAGCGCCTTCCCGCTGCTTCTGGCGGCCGGTCTCGAGCTGATCTACCTGAGCACCGTGCCGCACAGCAGCCGCTTCCGGCGCGCCGTTCTCGCCTGGAAGTTCGAGGCGCGGCGGCGGCGTGAGCAGAAACGACTCTGGCAGCTCTATCGGGAATTGCCTCGGGAGATGCAAAGCCGCTACCTCGAGCTCGACAAGACCTGTCGCGAGATCTTTTCCAACTACGGGCGCCTCTCGGCGGCCTCGCGTCTGTTCACCCGGCAGTTGGGGGACCGGCTCAGTTCCTTATTAGAGGCGTATTTGCGGCTGCTCCACTCCGCCTTCTTGCACCGCCAGCACCTCCGGCTCACCGATCCCGGAGCCATTCGGAGGGAGATCGCCGGCCTGGCGCGGGATCTGGAGGCGGAACCGCCTAAGGTGCAAGAGATCAACCGGAAGCGCATCGAGATTCTCAATAAGCGTTTGGAGAAGTACGACCAGGTCAAAGAGAATCAGGCGGTCATCGACGCCCAGTGCGCCGCCATCGAGGACGTGCTCCGCCTGATCCGCGACCAGTCGCTCACGATCCGGGATCCGCAGGAGTTGACCGACCAGCTCGATCACGTGCTGCACGAGGTCGAGCACACCGAGGAGACGATCCGCGAAATGGAGGCGATCTTCGAGATGGCCACGCCGGAGCTCGGGCCGGCCCTATCCGCGGATTCGGTCGCCCCGACGCGGCGCCAGTCGCGGCGGCGCTTGAAGAGTTGATGCCAAAACGATGGCCACTGTGACTGGGGGAGTCTTGGACAGCTTACCGGCCTGGGCCCGCGAGCTCTCCGAGAAATACTACTCGCGGACGATCGCCATGTTCGTGCTGCACGGCAACGTCCGGGACCTGGTGCCCGTCCGGCGAGCGGGCCGGATCGATTACCTGCCGCTTCAGAGATTCCTCGAGACCCACCTGTTCGGCCGCCGCGACCTGGTGCTCACCTACGACCGCGGCGGCGGCCTCAGTTTCGCCAGACCGGAGATGCAGGCCGACTTCCGCCAGGCGCTGGGCGGTTACGACGCCTTCTACGGCACCAGATATTCGCAGGCGCTGCCGCGCAACCCCGACGGCGTGCTCGGCCTGCTCGATAACTACCTTCGCCTGCGCATCCTCGACGGAAAGAAGATCGCCCTGATCATCGACTTCGCCGAGACGATCGCGCCTGCCGGTGAGGTCTCCAACCTCTCGGCCGAGGACCGCAACTCCGTGGTGATCCTCAAGCGTTGGGCGCAGAATCCCGCCTTTCTCCAGGCCGACGTCACCGTGTGTCTGGTGACCGAAAACCTGGTCGAGCTGCACCAGGGCCTGGTGCAGTCGCCGGGAGTGGCCTCCATCAGGATTCCGTTGCCGGATGAGGCGGAGCGGTTGGACTACATCCGCTCGCTCGTGGCGTTGACGCCGCTCGCGACGGGAAGCGACGTCTCCGAGGAGACGCTGGCCAAGCTCACCGCCGGTCTCAAGCGGTTGCAACTGCGCGGGCTTATCGCCGGCGCCATCGAGAACCGCAGGCCGCTGACCGCGAAGTTTCTTGCGCAGCGCAAGAAGGAGCTGATCGAAGCCGAGTCGGGCGGGCTGCTCGAGTTCATCGAGAGTCGCTATGACCTTTCGATGGTGGCCGGGCACGAGGCGGCGAAGAAGAAACTCTATGACGCCGCCGCCGCCATCCGCGCCGGCCGGACCGACGTGTTGCCGATGGGCTACGTCATCTGCGGCCCGGTCGGAACCGGCAAGACCTTCCTCACCACCTGCTTCGCGGGTGAGATGGGCGTGCCCGCGGTGAAACTCAAGAACTTCCGAAGCATGTGGCAAGGCGTGACCGAGGGCAACCTGGAGCGCGTGCTGAACCTGCTCAAAGCCCTGAGCCCGATCGCGGTGATCGTCGACGAAGCCGACGCCCAGCTCGGCGACCGCTCCAACACCGGCGACAGCGGGGTCTCCAACCGCGTCTTCGCTCAAATCGCCCAGTTCATGGGCGACACCGAACTCCGCGGCAAGGTGATCTGGTTTCTGCTGACCTGCCGGCCCGATCTGATCCCGGTGGACTTGAAACGACAGGGACGCGCCGAAGAGCACATCGCGCTGTTCTATCCGGACACCGAAGAAGAGCGCCTGGCCCTGTTGCGGGCGATGCAGAAGAAGACCGGCACGCGCGTCGCCTCGCCCGAGGCGGAACGGCGCTTTCTCGAGCGCGCCGATTCGCTCTCCGGCGCCGACATCGAGGCTGTACTAGTCCGGGCCAAGATGAAGAGCGCGCTCGAGCAGGACGCCGCCGTCGACGCCGAAGACTTGCTCGCGGCTCTCGAGGATTTCATCCCGCCGTCCTATCCCACCGAGATCGAGCTTCAGGTGCTGGCTGCGGTGCTCGAGTGCACGAGCAAGAGTCTGCTGCCGGCCCGCTACCGGGACATGGACCGCGCCGAGATCATCCGCCGGGCTAACGAGCTGGCTCAGCTCGTTCGAGATTAGTTCGCGCCGCCAGGCTTGGGCCGCCTCGCTCAGCGGGTGAGGCGATCGGTCCCGGCGCCGCCGCCGGCTCGATCCGAGGCCGCAGCCCGAGCAAGGGGCAGGTGTCACAAACGTGACGGCGGCCGCAGTTGACGCGCCAGCAGTCCACCTCGCCGAGCTGTGCCAGATAAATGCGGCTCATGTGATCCTTGGTCTGGCCCTTGAGCAGCACCAGGTCGCCGGCGCGCAGCTCGGCGCGGAGGAACTCAGCGGCTTGCCGCAGCGTGACGAAGTGATGGACGTCTTCGGCCCGCATGCCCGCGCGGATTGCTGCACGGGCTGCATAGGCGCTTCCCTCGGAGACGAACACCGCCATGTCGGCCGAAGCGGCCGCCCACTCGGCGAGCATTCGTTGTCGCTGCCGGTAATGCTTGCCGGAGTTGGCAACGTCGCTGATCACCACCGCGCGCCGCTCCGCCGACGCTTCGCGCAGCACCTCAAACGCGGCCTCGGTGTCCGTGAGATTGCCGTGCGCCTCGTCACGCAGAAAGATTACGCCGTTCGGCAGGACGGCCGGCTCCATCCGGGCAGTGTACGGCCGCACGGCTTGCAAGGCCCGGCTGGCTTGAGTCAGCGTGGCGCCGAGAAGCCTTCCGGCAGCCAGCGCCGCCAGCACGGCTGAAAGCCACTGCCGTCCGACGAACTGCGTCGTCACCTCGGCGCACTCCTCGCCGGCGTGCGCACGGAAGCTCAGCCTTGCCGGCCAGACCGCGCTGACGCTATCGCCCCAAACGTCGAACTCCTGGCTGGTGCCGAACCGGACCATCCGGCCGCGCACTCGCTGCGCCATGGCGGCCACCCGGGGATCGTCGCCGTTGAGCACGGCATAGCCGCTCGGCCGAAGAAACCGCAGCAGTTGCGCCTCCTCCTCGGCGATCTTCTCCAGGCTCCCCATCGTGGAAAGATGGGGCGATGCGACGGCGAGCTCGATCGCCACATCGGGCCGCACGAGCAGCGCGTGGCGCGCCATGTGTCCCGGTTGGTCGATGCCGACCTCGAGCACCACGAAACGGTGTCAGGGCCGCGCCGCCAGGATCGTACGGGCAATCCACGGGCCGCCGTTGTTGCTGCGCAGCGTCTTCACCGTGGGGCCGAGCTGCTCCAAAATCGCCGCCAGACAATCCTTCGCCGTCGTCTTGCCCACGCTGCCCGTGATGGCGACGAACGTCGTCCGAAACAGCACCGTGCGCCAGATGAAGGCCGCGGCCCACAAGATCCTATCCCAGAGGGTTTCAATTCCACGTGCGAGGGGAGTGAGTCTATCCGCCCGAGGCATCGCCCGCCGCCCAAAAACCGACGACTTCATTCTACAAGAGCTGCCGGAGCTGGCCGCCTCTCGGTCCGTCGTCACCGTAGGCGAATGGTATCCTGAAAATGCGTTTCGATCTCCTCCCAGGGCTGAAAAAATTGAAAGTCGGCTTTGTAAGTCTGGGTTGCCCTAAGAACCTCGTGGACACGGAAGTGATGATGGGCTATCTGGCGGCGCGCGGCCATGAGCTGACGGCGCGGCCCGAGGAGGCCGACGTCATCGTCGTGAACACGTGCAGCTTTATCGATCCGGCCAAGCAGGAGTCGGTGGATACCATCCTGGAGATGGCCGAATTCAAAAAGAATGGGCGCGCCCGGCGGCTGATCGTCGCCGGCTGTTTGGTCGAGCGCTACCGGGACGAGATTCGCCACCTGTTGCCCGAGGTGGATGCGATTGTGGGTACCAACGAGATCGACCAGATCGCCGCCGCCTGCGAGGGCCGTCCTTTGGCAGCCGGCCGGCCGGAGCCGTTCCTGTACCACGAGGCGAGCCCTCGTATTCTGGCCACGCCGCGTCACTACGCCTATGTGAAGATCGCCGAAGGCTGCGATCATCCGTGTAGCTTCTGCGTCATCCCGCAATTCCGTGGGCGATTTCGCAGCCGCCGCTTCGAGTCGGTCGTCGTCGAGGTGGAGCGGCTGTTGCGAAGCGGGGTTCGAGAGATCAATCTGATCGGCCAGGATACGACCAGCTACGGCGAGGATCTGGGGCTGCGTGACGGTCTGGCGGAGCTGCTCGCGCGGCTGGCCCGCATCGAGGCGCCGCAGCCGTACTGGATCCGGTTCCTTTATGCCTATCCCAACCGCATCAGCCCAAGGTTGCTCGAAACGCTGGCGGCGGGAGGCCCCCTGGTTCCCTACCTGGACATGCCGCTTCAGCATGCCAGCGCCTCTGTTCTTCGCCGGATGAAGCGGGGCGGCTCGGCGGACGGGTTCCTGAAGCTGATCGAGCGCATACGCCGGACCGTGCCGGGCATCGCCATCCGCACCAGCATGATCGTGGGCTTTCCCGGGGAAACGGATCGGGACTTCGAGGAGTTGTGCCAATTCGTGCAAGCGGTCGGTTTCGACCACCTGGGCGTGTTCGCTTACTCCGACGAGGAGACCAGCGCCAGCTACCATCTGGACGGCAAGGTCGAGCGGCGGACGGTCTACAATCGGAAGAGGCGCCTCATGGCCCTTCAACGCCGCATCTCCCGCGAGCGGAACCGAAGGCTAGTGGGGCGGGAGCTGCCGATTCTCGTGGAGGGGCCCAGCCGGGAAACAGAGCTTCTTTGGGAAGGCCGGCTCCCGACTCAGGCGCCCGAGATCGACGGCGTTTGTCTCGTCAACGACGACGGCGGCCGCCCCCCGCAGCCCGGCCAGTTCCGGCGGATCCGAATTCAACGCGCTCACGACTACGATCTGATCGGCGGCTTGGTGGATGATGCGGAGGCGAGTCGGCCGCGGCCGGCGCTGTTTGCGATTCTCGAGCCGCAGCAACCATGTCGCGCACGCTGAAGTGCCCGATCTGCAAGAAGCCCGTGGCCTTGGAGGATCCTTTTATGCCCTTTTGCAGCGAACGCTGCAAGCTGATCGATTTGGGTAACTGGGCCTCCGAGCGCTACGTCATCACGACGCCGCTCGATTCCGCGGAGCAAGCGACGGAGGAGGGCGCCGGAGAGAACCCCTCCGGCGATAGCCCCCATTGAGCCGTTTCCTGGCTACCTGGTTCGGCTGCGGCTTGGCGCCGTGGGCTCCTGGCACAGTGGCCTCCGCAGCCGCGCTCGTGCTCGCTTACGCGCTGCACCGCCTCGTGGGTCTGAGCGGAGTCGGATACTTGTATTTAGCGGCCGTCTTCCTTCTTCCCGCCGTCTGGAGCGCCGGGCGCCTGGAAGCAAGCAGCGGGCGCAAGGATCCGAGTATAGTAGTGATTGACGAGGTGGTGGGTCAGTGGGTGGCCCTCGCCGGCGTCGCCAGCCACAACTGGCTCGGCTGGCTCGGAGCGTTCCTTTTGTTCCGGCTTTTGGATATCTGGAAGGCGCCTCCGGCGCGCCAGCTGGAAAAGCTCCGTGGCGGCTGGGGCATTGTGGTTGACGACATCATTGCGGGAGCATATGCCGCTCTGGCCCTCCATTTGGCGGGGCGGCTGAATCTGTACTGACGTATGTCATCGAAACGACGTTCCGACGCCAGACCGGAGATCCTTGAGGTCAGCCCCCCGGCGGCGATCCCCGGCGGCGAATTTCAAATCCGCGGGCGAGGCCTGGCCCGCGACCGCAGACCGACGGTGATGTTCGGCTCCGAGGCCGCGCCGGTCATTATCGGCTCCGACAGCCTTGTGATCGCCCGCGTGCCTGACGGCGCGGTGGTGGGCGAGATGACCGTAGGCAACGGCGAGGCCACCAGCGCGCCTTGGAGTTGCGACATCGGGCTGCAAATCGCCGACAATCTCCATCCCGTGGCCAACCCCGCCATCGACGCCGAAGGCAACATCTACGCCACCTTCAGCGGCTCGCGCGGGCAGAAGACGCCGGTGGCGGTCTACAAGATCGACCTGAATTACCATGTGACCCCTTTCGTCACGGACCTGATGAACGCCACCGGCCTGGCATTCGATCGCAACGGCATCCTCTACGTCTCGAGCCGGCACGACGGAATCGTCTACCAGGTCTCCGCCAAAGGGACTCTCTCGGTCTACGTGGAGGGCATGGGGGTGGCTACGGGACTCGCCTTCGACCGCGAGGAAAACCTCTATGTCGGCGACCGCAGCGGCACGATCTTCAAAATCAATCGCGACCGGCAGATCTACGTTTTCACCACGCTCGAGCCGTCGATCTCGGCCTACCATCTGGCCTTCGGGCCGGACGACTACCTCTATGTGACCGGCCCGACGACGTCGAGCTTTGACTCGGTGATGCGGGTGTCGCCGGCCGGCGAGTTGGAGATCTACTACCGCGGGCTCGGCCGACCCCAGGGGCTGGCCTTCGACATCCACGGCAATCTCTACGTCGCCGCCTCGATCGGCGGGCGCAAAGGCATCGTCCGGATCGATCCCAAGCGCAAAGCGGAGCTGTTCGTCTCCGGGCCCAACATCGTCGGATTGGCGTTCACCCGCTCCCGGGCGATGATCGTCGCCACCAACAGCGCGCTGTATCGCATCGACGTTAACATTCAAGGCAAACCACTGCCCTGAGGGCACGGCCTCTCTGCCTCCGATGAATGCCGAAATCATCGCCGTCGGCTCGGAACTGCTCACGCCGCAACGCCTGGACACCAACTCCCTGTATCTGACCGAGCGCCTCAACGCACTCGGCGTGGAGGTGGTCGCCAAGGCGGTGATCGGCGACGACCGCGCGCGCCTAAAAGACGCAGTCAAAGCCGCGCTGGAACGTTCCGAGATCGTCCTTTTGACCGGCGGGCTGGGACCCACCGAGGATGACGTGACGCGCGAGGCCGTCGCTGAGGCGCTCGGACGCCCCCTGGTCTGGCGCCAGGAACTGGCCGACGCCATCGAGGCCCGGTTCCGCCGCATGAACCGCAAGATGGCCGAGATCAACAAGCGCCAGGCCTACGTCATCGAGGGCGCCGAGGCGCTTTCCAACGACCAGGGCACGGCGCCCGGCCAGTGGATCGAAGTCGGTTCGGGTCGCTATCTGCTGCTGCTGCCCGGTCCGCCGGTCGAACTGAAGTCGGTCTTCGAGCGCGAGTGCTTGAGGAGACTGGAGCGGGTGGTGCCGCCGCTGGCCATTCGGACGCGCGTGTTTCGTGTGGCTGGGATGCCGGAGTCGGATTTGGACCAGCTCATCGCCCCGGTATACAAACGTTATACGAACCCCGCCACCACCATCCTCGCCTCGCCCGGCGACATCCAAATTCATCTCCGCGCCCGCGCCCGTTCGGCCGAGCAGGCCGAGGCCCTGCTCGAAGAGCTGGCTCCGCAGATTGAGGCCTTGCTCGGGGACAACATCTACTCACGTAACGGCGAACCGCTTGAGGCCGTGGTCGGTTCTTTGCTCTTGCGCCGCGGCGCGACGCTCGCCGTCGCCGAAAGTTGTACCGGCGGCATGCTCGCCGAGCGCGTCACCTCGGTCGCGGGCAGCTCTCGTTATTTCGTGGGCGGCGTGCTCGTCTACAGCAACGAGATGAAGGAGAAGCTCCTCGGCATCCCGTCGGAGGTCCTTGCCCGGCACACCGCCGTGAGCCAGCCGGTAGCGGAGATGATGGCTACGCGCGTGCGGCAGCGCACCGGCGCGGCTTACGGCCTCGCGGTGACCGGCTTAGCCGGCCCGGAAGGAGGCGATGCGGAGCGGCCTGTCGGCACCGTCTACATCGGCCTGGCAGCCCCGGAGGGCTCGAGCGCCCGGCCGTTTCGGTTTCTTGGCGACCGCGAGCGAATCCGGCGGCTGGCGGTGCAGAGTGCGCTCGATCTGCTGCGCCGACATCTTGCCCGCTGACCGCTCACTCGGACGGCTCAACCCGTCACGACCCGCACGATGCGCATCAGCTCTTCGTCGGTCGATTCATCGGAGACCGAGCAGCCCGGAGCTAGGATGAACCGCTTGCCGGCCTGCTCGGCTGCACTTCGCCATTGCTCGCGGATCTCTTGCTCGGAGAGGGCGCGCACGCGGTTGTGATCCAGGCCGCCCATGATCGTGCCGCGGAACTGGTTCCGCACGTCCCGGATGGCCACGCCCGTGCCGTGTGCGTCGTAATGGAGGACGGCGACAGGCCAGCCGGTGTAGAACAGGTCGAGGTAGACCTGGGTCCCGTGCAGATGGAGCGTGTTGAGCGGAGCCTGCCGCGCCGCCTCGAGCACCATCCTGTCGAACGGCTCGCTGAACTTCCGGTACTCCTCGCGTGTGAGCACGCCCGCCTCCGCGTTGGCGATCGCCAGAAAGATGCCGGAGGCGCCCGCCTCGAGGGCCCGGCGCGCGTGGTTGGCTTCCGAGCGCGCGATCGCCTCTAGCGCGTCGAGCAGCGCCTGAGGTCGATCCTGTTTGAGCTGCCGGACCGCTTCTTTCGAGGAAAGTTTCTCGGCGACGTTCCAGGGGTTGAAGATCGTCTCGATGAAGTGTGCGCGACCGGCCAAACCCTCACGGATCCGCTCGAGCGCCCGGATCTGCTCGGGGAAAGGGTTCGACTCCTCGCGGAGCTCGTACCAAGCCCCGGCCGGTCTCGGGTACGGGTAATCGCTCATCACCTTCACGAGGTCGGTGGAAAACTTCCGGTGGAAAGCAAGCGTCGCTTCGGCGTGCCGCTCACCCGGCTCCTTCTCCAGCCCGAAGTGGTACCAGAAGGTGAACGGCGTGCGGTCGACGTCGCGGCCGGCGAGAGCCCGGTCCACCCGCTCGCGCGGAGTCATCGCCCTGCGGCAGGCCAATGCCGAGAAGGACAGTAGGAATCCTCTTCGCGTCGTCATTGTGCCCGTCTCAGTTCAGTGAAGCCGTGAAGCGGCCCCGGACGCTGCCTGCGGCGCCTCTCGGCGCTCGGGCTCGCTCGGGTAAAGCTTGCCCGGGTTGAGCCGCTCCTCCGGGTCGAACAGCCGCCTCAGCCGCACCATGCACTCGAGGGAGTCCTCGGAGAACTGCACCCGCATCAGGCCGAGCTTCTCGACACCGACGCCGTGCTCCCCGGTAATGGAGCCGCCTTGGGCCACGCAATATTCGAGAATCTCTTCGCCGGCGCGCAATGCCTTTTCGAGCTCGCCCGGGCGGCGTTTGTTGAACAGGATGATCGGGTGCATGTTGCCGTCGCCGGCGTGGAAGATGTTGCTGATCAGCAGCCCGTATTTCTCCGAGACCCGGCGAATGAAGCGCAGCGTCGCGGGAATCTTCGCCCGCGGCACCATGCCGTCCTGAACCACAAACGACGGACTGACGCGGCCGATCGCTCCGAAGGCGTTCTTGCGGCCTTTCCAGAGCAGTTCGCGCTCCTCGGCCGAGCGCGCAAGGCGGACCTCGCGCGCGCCGCAGGCCAGGCAGGCCTGGCGGATCTGTTCCGCCTGTTCCTCGACCGCCTCGCGGAGGCCCTCGACCTCGATCAACAATACGGCTGCCGCGTCCGTGGGATAGCCGGCGTGTGTGGCCTCCTCGACCATCTTGAGCAACACGCCGTCCATCATCTCGATCGCCACCGGCGTGATCGCCCGCGCGGTGATGTCGGCCACGGTCCGGCCGCAATCCTCCGGGTCGTCATAGACCGCCAGGAGCGTCTTGACGGCTTCCGGCTTGCGCATCAGCCGGACGATGACCTTCGTCACCAGAGCCATCGTGCCCTCGGAGCCGACCAAAAGCCCGGTCAAGTCGTAGCCGGGCAGGTCCGGCTCCTTGCCTCCGGTGGTGAAGACGGTTCCGTCCGCCAGCACACACTCGAGCCCCAGCACGTGGTTGGTCGTCACGCCGTAAGCCAGCGTGTGCGGGCCGCCGGCGTTTTCAGCGACGTTGCCGCCGATGGTGCACGCCCTCTGGCTCGACGGATCCGGCGCGTAAAAGTAGCCGTCGGCGTCCACCGCCAGGCTGATGTCCAGGTTCACCACGCCGGGCTCGACCACGGCGCGCTCGTTATCGAGATCGATCTCGAGAATCCGGTTCATGCGGGCAAAGGAGATCACCACGCCGCCCCGCCAGGCAATGGCGCCCCCGCTCAAGCCGGTGCCGGCGCCGCGGCCGACGATGGGGAGCTGATGGCGGGCCGTAATGCGCGCAATCGCCGCCACCTCCTCGGTCGTTCGCGGAAAGACGACCATCTCCGGGCGCGCCATGTCCACTCCGCCGTCGTACTCATAAAGCGCCAGGTCTTCGTCGCGGTCCAGATAACCCTTCGGCCCGACAACCGCCGCCAGCTCTTTCTTGGCTTCCGCCGGTATCATCCCTGCAACAAAGACCTCAGATAGTTCATCATCCGCTCATCGGTCCAGTCCACGGCTCCGATGATCTTCTGCACGACCTTGCCTTGCTGGTCGATGACATAGCTTTCCGGATAGCGGTAGGTTCCGTAAAGGGAGCTGATGGTCGCCGCCGGATCCCGGGCCGTATGGAACGAGACCCGGGCGCGCTCGAGGAACCTTCGGTAGGCTTGCTCGTCCTCGTCGACGCTGACGCCCAGCACGACCACTCCCTGATCCCGAAGCTCTTGTTGCATCCGGTCAAGCGAAGGCATCTCCTCGATGCAGGGCGGGCACCAGGTGGCCCAGAAGTTCAACACCAACAGACGACCGCCGAACGACGCGGGTGAGATCGTCAGGCCGGTGTCGGTGCGGATCTCAAAGTGCGGGGCTTTGGCGCCGACACCGATCACCTTGGGGCGCACGGCGGCGCCGATGACGGCAATCAAGGCCCCCACCAGGACGGCGATCGAGCCGATCAGCAGCCGATCGAGCTTCGTCAACGGCATTCTCAATGGTATGTCTTATTTTAGGGTATCCGGCGACGTCCCCGGTTCATCCCATACAGGTGGGGCATGTACGTCACCAGGCGAGTTGAGTTTTCCGCTTCCCACGTCTGCCGTTTGCCGTCGCTTTCGGAGGAGGAAAACCGGCGGATTTACGGCGATGACGCCAACGCCCACGGCCACGGCCACAACTTCATCGCCGAGGTCACCCTCGAGGGCCGACCTGACCCGATCACCGGTATGGTGTTCGATTTGAAAAAGTTGAAGGAGATTCTCCACCGGGAGATCGTCGAGGCGTTCGACCATCGTTTCCTCAACTACGAAGTTCCGCCGTTTGATCGCGTGGTGCCGACGCCAGAGAATATCGCGCGGGACATCTGGAGGCGCCTGGCGCCCCATTTCGCCGGGCCGGAGCTTCGCCTGGCCTCGGTCAGGTTGTACGAATCCGAAGAGCTATTCATCGACTACTCCGGCGAGGAGGCTTGATGAGGCTGACCCGGCGCTACCGCTTCTCCGCCTCCCATCGGCTGCACCGGCCGGATTGGCCCGATCAGACCAACCGGCTCGTCTATGGCAAATGCAACAATCCTTACGGGCACGGCCATGACTACCTGCTCGAGGTCACCGTCGCCGGCCGGGTCGACCCCCACTCGGGGCGCCTGGTGGACCTGGCGCGGCTGGATGCGCTGGTTCAGGGAGAGGTCATCGGCCCGTTCGATCACGCCAATCTCAACGAAGAGGTGCCGGCGTTCGCCCGCCGCGTCCCGACCACGGAAAACCTGGCGCTTGAGATTCGCGACCGGCTGGTGCGCCGCTGGGCCGATCTGTTTCCGGAGGGCGGCCCGGAGCTTGAAAAAATCAAGCTCTGGGAGACGAAACGCAACATCTTTGAACTGATTGTCCGCGATCATGAAAACCGATAAGGCTCTTCTCAAGGTTATGCCTGCCAAACAGCAGGAGTCTTCGCTGGCTCACCTGGTCGAGCGCATGCTCGTTGAGCTTGGCGAAGACCCCACCCGTGACGGTCTGTTGAAGACTCCCAAGCGCGTCGCCGAAGCCCTGCGTTTCCTCACCGAGGGGTATCGGATGAACCTGGAGAAGATCGTTAATGGCGCGCTCTTCACCGTCAAGTACGATGAGATGGTCATCGTCCGCGACATCGAATTCTTCAGCCTGTGCGAACATCACCTGCTGCCCTTCTTCGGTAAGATGCACATCGCCTATATCCCGAAAGAAAAGATAATCGGTCTAAGCAAGATTCCGCGGATCGTGGACATGTTCGCCCGCCGGCTCCAGGTCCAGGAGCGACTGACGCAGGAGGTGGCCGAAACCATCCAGAAGATCACCGAGCCGCGCGGCGTCGGCGTGGTTTGCGAGGCGCGCCATTTCTGCATGATGATGCGCGGCGTCGAAAAGCAGCACTCGGGCGCCGTCACCAGCGCGATGCTCGGCGTCTTCCGCACGCGGCGCGAAACCCGCGAGGAGTTTCTCTCGCTGGTCGGCCGCAACGGCCTGGCTTTCTAGCCTCCGGCGCTTGAGCCCGCCGGAACCCGGCCGCTATGCTGGAGGCAGCATGCTCGAAAACTTCCGCGAGTTCGAGGCCGGTCCGGACCCCTTCGGCGATATCTGGAAAGTTCGCCTGGCCTGGCTCCAGACTGCGATCGCCATCCGGCACAGCGATTCGGTCGACGTTAAATTTTTTCTTAGCAACGGTCGCGAGCAGATCGAGCGCATCGTGGCGATCCCGCATCCCGACCTTCTGGCCTTGAGCCGGGAATTGGACAGGCCGCTCACCGACGCCTGGGTCATGAAGCTGGCCGCACTGCACCTCAAACACATGATCGAGAGCGGCGAGGATTTCGAGAAAACCCTCGTCACCGTTGCGCCGGACCAGCTTCGCCGCCACGCGCGGATGCTGGAGGCGGCCGCGGCCCGGCGCTAGGCCGGCACGCCGATGCTAAGCTGGTGAAGTCCGAATCTCGCCGGGCCTGTCATGCTGAGCCGGAAGCTGAAGGAGATGGGCGTCGTCGGAGCCGGTGGCGCGGGCTTCCCCACCTATGTCAAAGCCGCCTCGCAGGTGGAGTATGTACTGGCCAACGGGGCCGAGTGCGAGCCCTTGTTGCACAAAGACGCCGAGATCATGGAACACTTTCCGGCCGAGATCCTCTCCGGCATGCAGGCGATGATCGAGGCCACCGGCGCGCGTAAGGGCTTCTTTGGGATCAAGGAGAAGAATCAGGCCGCCATTCGGGCCATCGAGCCCGAGGCTCGTGCGCGCGCCATCGAACTGGTTCTGCTCGGTGACTTCTACCCCTCGGGCGATGAGTACGAGCTGGTCTATACCGCCACCGGGCGGCTGATCCCGCCGGCGGGCATTCCGCTTCAAATCGGCTGTGTGGTCAACAACGTCGAGACGCTTTACAACGTGCACTGGGCGGCGCGCGACGTGCCGGTGACGCGAAAGTTTGTCTCCATCAGCGGCGCGGTACGCCGGCCGAAGTCCTTCTGGGTGCCCGTCGGCACAAGCTTTCGCGAGCTGATTGAGATCTGCGGCGGCGCCACCGTCGAGGAGTTCGGCATCTTCGTGAGCGGCATCATGATGGGGACGCTGTCGTTCGATCCCAATGAGGTGGTGACCAAGACGACCGCGGGCCTGATCGTGCTGCCGCGCGAACACTATCTGGTGGTGCGCAAAAGCCAGCCGATTGCCTCGATGAACCGCATCGGCAAATCGGCCTGCGATCAATGCAGCTACTGCACGGAGTTCTGCCCGCGCTACCTGCTCGGCTATGACGTTCAGCCCCACAAGGTCATGCGCACGCTCGGCTTTACGCTTTCGGGCAAGGCGTTGTGGAACCAGTGGGCGGATCTGTGTTGCGCCTGCGGCCTGTGCACGCTCTACGCCTGTCCTGAGGACCTGTTCCCCAAGGAGGCCTGCGACCAGGCCAAAGCGGAGATGCGCGCCGCGGGCTTCCGTTACGAACAGCCGCACGCGGTCCGGGTCCACCCCATGAAGGAGTTCCGGCGGGTGCCTCTCGCGCTGCTGCGCAAGCGGCTCAAGGTGGATGATTACGAGTGCGAGACCCCGTACGAGCCGATTGATTGGAAGCCGGCGCGCGTGCGCCTGCTGCTCAGCCAGCACGTCGGCAAACCGGCCTCTCCGGTGGTTCAGCCCGGCGACAGGGTCCGCACCGGGGACTGCATCGCTCGTGTGGCCGATGACCAGCTTGGAACCAACATTCACGCTAGCATCGACGGCAGGGTGCGCACCGTCGCCGACTCCTACATCGAGATCGAGGCTTAGAGGGCTTCATGGCCGCGAAAAACTCCATCGGATTGATCGAGCTCGGAAGCATCGCCGCCGGCTTCGAGGTGTGCGACGCCATGCTCAAGACGGCCGACGTCGAACTCGTTCTGGCTCGCACCATCTGCTCGGGCAAATACATGATCCTCATTCGGGGCGATACAGGCGCCGTTCGCGCCGCCGTCGAGGCCGGCTCGCAGGCCGGCCACTTCTCCGTCATCGACACCTTCATCATCCCCAACGTCCATCCTTCGATCTTTCCGGCGATCTCCGGAACGGCGAAGGTCGAGGCGCTCGAGGCGCTCGGCGTGATCGAGTCCTTCTCCGTGGCCTCGCTCATCGAAGGGGCGGATGCGATGGCCAAGTCGGCCAATGTCCGGCTGGTCGAAGTCCGGCTGGCCATGGCGCTCGGCGGCAAGGCGTTCGCGTCGGTAACCGGCAGCGTGGCCGCGGTGCGGGCAGCGGTGGAGGCCGGCGCCGCCGTCATCGCCCGCAAGGGCCTGCTGGTCAACAAAGTCGTCATCCCGCAGCCCAGACCGGAACTGCTGAGTGAAATGATCTGAGCCCGCACCATGTCTCAACCTTCGCCCGATCCCGCCTCCAGCCGGCTTCGCGCCAACCCCCTGGCGGGGGTTTTTGCGACGCAGGGTTTCGTGCTCGGCACCTTCCTTGAAATCCCTTCGCCGCAGGTGGTGGAGATCCTGGGCTTGGCGGGTTTCGATTTCGTCGTCATCGACCGCGAGCACGGCACGATCGATTTGGAGACGACGGAGAACCTGATCCGCGCCGCCGCCACCACCGGCATCTGTCCGCTGGTGCGCGTGGCTGCCTGTGACCCTGTGCTCATCCGCCAACCGCTTGACATGGGCGCCGCCGGAATCCATGTGCCGCAGATCGAGTCGGCCGAGCAGGCGCTCCAGGCCGTGCGGGCCGCCAAGTTCTTTCCCGCCGGCGAACGCGGCCTTCAGCCCTATGTGCGTGCGGCCAGCTACCGCGCCTTTCCCACGGCCGATTTCCTGCGCCAGACCAACGAGGAGGTCTTCGTCGTCCTGCATATCGAGGGTAGGCGGGGCGTAGCCGCCTTCGAGGAGATCTCCCAGGTGGAGGGTGTCGACGTGGCCTTCCTCGGCCCGTACGATCTGTCGCAGTCGCTGGGGATTCCCGGCATGGTCAACAGTCCGCTGGTGCGCGAGAAGATGGCTGAAATCGTCGCCGCGGCCAAGGGGAAGCGGCTGGCGATCGGCACCTTCTGCGACGACGTCGACGCCGCCCTGGAATGGAAAGCTCTCGGCGTCACCTACTTAGCCGTCAGCCTCGACGCCGGCTTGCTGCTCAAAGCGGCGCGAAGTGTCGTCTCGCGCCTGAAATGACGGGCGGCGAGCGCGGGCCCGTACAATGAGCACCATGCGCGCTCTTTGGGTTTGGGTCCTTGCAGTGTCCGTTCCGATGGCGGCGGCCGAGCCGTGGGTCGTCTATGAGGGCTCGGCCGGGCCGGGCCGGGGCAGGCATGTCGTGCTCGTCTCCGGCGACGAGGAGTATCGCTCGGAGGAGGCCCTTCCGCAGTTGGGCATGATCCTGGCGCTCCGTCACGGCTTCCGCGCCACGGTCCTGTTCGCCATCGACCCCAAGGACGGCACGATCAACCCGGATGAGCGCGGCAACATACCCGGTCTTGAGGCGCTGGCCTCGGCCGATCTCATGATCCTGTTCACCCGGTTTCGAGAACTCCCCGACGAGCAGATGAAGCATGTCGACGACTACGTCCATTCCGGCCGGCCGATCATCGGCATTCGGACGGCCACGCACGCGTTTCGCTACCGCGAGGACTCGACGAGCCCCTATCGACACTATGACTTCCGCTCGAAGATCTGGGAAGGCGGCTTCGGCCGGCAAGTGCTCGGCGAGACCTGGATCAGCCATCACGGCCGGCACGGCGTCGAAAGCACGCGCGGCCTCATTGCGAGCGAACAGAAGAACCACCCGATCGTGCGCGGCGTCGACGACATCTGGGGACCGAGCGACGTCTATACGGTGAGGCTGCCGCTTCCCGGCGACTCCAAGGTTCTGGTGCTCGGTCAGGTGCTCGAAGGCATGCACCCCACCGACAAGCCCGTCGTCGGCGTCTCTGTCGTCGAGGCCGGCGGAAAACGGGTGGAGAGGACGCCCAATGATCCGATGATGCCCGTCGCCTGGATCCGGACCTTCACCGGCCACAGCGGCAAGCCGGCCCGCGTCTTTACCACCACCATGGGCGCCTCCGTGGACTTTGAGAGCGAGGGCCTCCGGCGGCTGCTCGTCAACGCCGTCTATTGGTGTCTGGGGATGGAGGACCGCATTCCGCCGCGCGCCGACGTCCGGCCGGTGGGCGACTATCGGCCCACGTTTTTCGGTTTCGGCAAGTACCGGCGCGGTCTCAAACCGGCCGATTTCGCGCTGCGTCCCGAATGACCGTCATCCAACATCCAGTTGCCCTCCCAGGCACACCCATTCAACGCAGGGACAGGGCCCGTTCTGGCGCCCGGACAACACCGGGGATAGACTGAGAGGCGGACCGGAAGGCGGGGAGGGAATTCCAGGCTGACGTCCGCTCATGTTGAAAGGTGGGGCGCTCCAGTGAAAGAATACTCGAATCGCCTCCCTTCGGAAAGGACGCTTCCATATGCCACTGTCGAAGCGGTTGTTTGCCGAGTTCTTCGGGACGTTCTGGCTAGTGTTGGGCGGCTGCGGCAGCGCTGTGTTGGCCGCTGCATTCCCAGGCGTTGGTATTGGCTTGCTCGGCGTATCGCTGGCCTTTGGCCTTACGGTCTTGACCATGGCGTTCGCCATCGGGCACATCTCGGGCTGTCACCTGAATCCCGCCGTCACGCTGGGACTGTGGGTTGGAAAGCGGTACCCGGCCAAAGAAATGGTGCCGTACTGGGTCGCTCAGCTGATCGGAGCCATCGTCGCGGCGGCCGTTCTGTTCGTGATTGCCGGCGGCAAGGCCGGCTTTGAGGTGTCCGCGGGCTTCGCCGCCAACGGATACGGAGCGCATTCGCCGGGCGGGTACTCCCTGGTGGCGACGCTGCTGACGGAAGTAGTGC
>Ga0308391_1000052_pt1 | contig 41643 bp, 37 predicted proteins | sample Hotspr20Samplet1_FD_202363 | JGI IMG/M metagenome (GOLD analysis project Ga0308391, IMG submission 202363) | Hot spring phototrophic mat microbial communities from Octopus Spring, Yellowstone National Park, Wyoming, United States - 20050623_t1 ... | reverse complement strand
GGGAGGGTGGTGTGCGGCTCGAGCGGGTCGGCCGGGGCTGGGCCTTCCGCACCGCCCCCGAGCTCGCCCCCTGGCTCGCGCGCACCGTCCGACCGCTCCGCCGGCTCTCCCGCGCGGCCATGGAGACCCTCGCGGTGATCGCCTGGCAGCAGCCCGTGACCCGCGCCGAGATCGAGGCGGTGCGCGGGGTGAGCCTCTCGGCCGGCACGCTCGATCTGTTGGTCGAGGTCGGCTGGGTGGCGCCCAAGGGACGGCGCGAAGTCCCCGGGCGGCCCCTCCTCTGGGGCACCACCCCGGCCTTCCTCGACGCGTTCGGCCTCGCCTCGCTCGCCGACCTGCCGAAGCTCGAGGAGCTCGCCGTGGGCGGCCTTTTCAAGCCCCCGGCTGGCGACTAGATGCTTTCGTGCACGGAGGGCCGGCGCAGGGTCGGCCCGCGACCTCGAAGTGGCATGGCCGCGGCGGCTATCCTCGCCCGCGAGCCCGGGCGGCAGGGTTTGCGCGTCTCGGGTCTCTCGCACCGGTACGGCTGGCGTCGGGTGGTCGAGAACCTCGACCTCGCGATCCCGCCCGGCGAGATCCATTGCCTCGTGGGCCCCTCGGGCTGCGGCAAGACCACCACGCTCCGGCTGATCGCCGGGCTCGAGACGATCCAGGAAGGCGAGATCGTGATCGACGGCCGGGTGGTCGCCCGGCCGGGTGCCATGCTGCCCCCCGAGGCCCGCCGGGTCGGCTTGATGTTCCAGGACTTCGCCCTCTTCCCGCATCTGCGGGTCGAGGAGAACGTGGCCTTCGGCCTGGCCGGCCGCCCCAAGGCCGAGCGCCGGGCTCGGGTCGCCGAGCTGTTGCGCCGGGTCGACATGGAGCGCCACGCCAAGTCCTGGCCGCACACGCTTTCGGGCGGCGAGCAGCAGCGGGTGGCGCTCGCCCGGGCCCTCGCCCCCGCCCCCGACCTGATGCTGCTCGACGAGGCCTTCTCCGCCCTCGACACGACGCTCCGCGCCCAGGTCCGCGAGGAGACGATCGCCATCCTCAAGGAGACCGGCACGCCCACGCTCCTCGTCACCCACGACGCCGAAGAAGCGGTCCGGGTGGGCGACCGGATCCACGCGATGGAGGGTGGCCGGATCGTCCAGAGCGGCACCCCGGCCGAGCTCTACCAGAGGCCGCTCGACCTCTTCGTGGCCGGCTTCTTCGGGCCGGTGAACCGGCTTTCGCTCGTGGCCGGCCCGGGCTGGGTCGACACGCCCGTGGGCCGGGTCCTCGCGCCGGGGATCGCGGCCGGGACCCCCGTCGAGGTGGTGGTTCGACCGGAGGGGATCGATCTCGTGCCGGCCGGGACCGGCCGCGGGGTTCGAGCGACGGTGGTCGAACGGCGCGACCTCGGGCCCGTCCACCTGGTCTGGCTGCGGCTCGGCCGGGGCGAGGTGGTCAAGGTCCGCCGGGCGCTGCCGCTACCCTTCGGTCCCGGCGAGGCGGTCGAGGTCGTGCTCGACCCGGCGCACGCCTTCGTCTATCCCTCCTTGGGCGCCCGCTGAGGTGCTCCGGTTGCGGCGCCGGTCGGTATTTGCCAGATTCTCCGCCCGGAACGCGGCGGGACGCGCGCTGGCGCGGACGGAGCCCCGATGATGTTCGATCTCGGCTGGTCGGAGATGCTGGTCATCCTCGTGGTGGCCCTGATCGTCATCGGCCCCAAGGACCTGCCCAAGGTCGCCCGCCAGATCGGCCGTTGGACCGGTAAGGCGCGCGCCATGGCGCGCGAGTTCCAGCGCTCGTTCGACGACATGGCGCGCGAGGCCGAGCTCGAGGAGATCAAGGCCAACCTGCAGAAGATGAACCCGGCTAACCTCGAGCACACGATCCGCGAGACGATCGACCCCGACCGCAAGCTCGAGAAGGCCTTGGACGTTCGCGACACGTTCGAGGCCGAGACCCGCGCGATCGAGCAGGAGCTCGCGCGGCCCACGGCCGTCGAGCCGCCACCCGGCCCGGCCACGCCCCAGCCCGAGCCGGCGCTCGCCGGTCCGGCCGAACGGGCGGGCGAACGCACGGCGGAGCGCTCCTGAGCCATGGCCCTGCTCAAGGACATCGACGATCGCGAGATGCCGCTGCTCGATCACCTGATCGAGCTGCGCAACCGCATCATGTACGCGGTGATCGCGCTCGTCCTCGGCTTCGTGGTCTGCTGGTTCTTCGCCGAGCCGATCTACCGCTTCCTGGTCCGGCCCCTGGCCGACATCTACGAGCAGATGGGCTACCACGACCGGCGGATGATCTACACCGGCCTCACCGAGGCCTTCTTCACCTATCTCAAGGTCGCCTTCTTCGCCGGCGCGTTCATAACCTTCCCCTTCGTCGCGGCCCAGGCCTGGCTGTTCATCGCCCCGGGGCTCTATCGACACGAGAAGGAGGCGCTGCTGCCCTTCCTGATCGCCACGCCGGTGCTGTTCTTCCTGGGCGGGGCGTTCGTCTACTACTTCATCTTCCCGGTCGCTTGGCAGTTCTTCTTGAGCTTCGAGACGACCGCGACCGAGCCGGGCACGTTGCCGATCCAGCTCGAGGCGCGGGTCGGCGAGTATCTCGACCTCGTCATGAAGCTCATCTTCGCGTTCGGGGTCGGCTTCCAGCTCCCCGTGGCCCTCACCCTCATGGGCCGGGTCGGGATCGTCTCGGCCGACGGGCTCGCCAAGGGTCGCCGTTACGCGATCGTCGGCGTGTTCGTCTTCGCGGCGATCATCACCCCACCCGACGTGATCAGCCAGATCGGCCTCGCGATCCCGCTCATCGCGCTTTACGAGATCTCCATCTGGCTGGTCCGCCTGGCCGAGAAGCGCAAGGCCGCGCGGGAAGCCCGCGAGGCGGCCACGGCCACCACCGCGGTCCAGCGCGGCGATTGACAGCCGCACCCGGTTCCCGTTTCGCTCCGCCGCGTCCCCCGCCGCCCGAGAGGCCCGCACCCGTGCACGATCTCCGTTGGCTGCGCGAGAACGCCGCCGCCTTCGACCGTTCGCTCGCGCGGCGCGGCCTGCCGCCCGCCGCCGCCACGATCCTCGCCGTCGACGAGGAACGCCGGGCCCTCGAGACCACCCTCCAGGAACGCCAGGCCGAGCGCAACCGGCTCTCCAAGGAGATCGGCGAGGCCAAGCGCACGGGCGCCGACGCGACGGCGCTGCTCGCCCGGGTGGCCGCGCTCAAGGACGAGGTGAAGGCCGGCGAAGAGCGGCTGCGCGAGCTCCAGGCGCGGCTCGAGAGCCTGCTCGCGAGCTACCCGAACCGGCTCGCCGAGGAGGTCCCGGACGGCCCCGACGAGCGGGCCAACCGGGTCGTCCGGGTGGTGGGGACGCCGCCTCGGTTCGGTTTCCCGCCGAAGAGCCACGACGAGCTCGGCGCCAAGCTCGGCATGAGCTTCGAGCGGGCCGCCAAGCTGAGCGGCGCCCGCTTCGTCGTCCTGCGGGGAGCCCTCGCCCGGCTCGAGCGGGCCTTGGCCACCTTCATGCTCGACCTGCAGACCAAGGAGCACGGCTATCTCGAGGTCTCGGTGCCGCTCCTGGTGCGCGACGACGCGCTGTTCGGCACGGGTCAGCTGCCCAAGTTCGCCCAGGACCTGTTCCGCGTCGATTCCGGCCATTGGCTGATCCCGACGGCGGAAGTGCCGCTCACCAACCTGGTGGCGGGCGAGATCCTGGCCGAGGCCGAGCTCCCCTTGCGCTTCACCGCCTGCACCCCCTGCTTCCGCTCCGAGGCGGGGGCAGCGGGCAAGGACACCAAGGGCATGCTCCGCCAGCACCAGTTCTTGAAGGTGGAGCTCGTGAGCGTGACCACCCCCGAGCAGTCGGCAGCCGAGCACGAGCGGATGACCGCCTGTGCCGAGGAGGTCTTGAAGCGCCTCGAGCTGCCCTACCGGGTCGTCTTGTTGTGCAGCGGCGACACGGGTTTCGCTTCCGCCAAGACCTACGACCTCGAGGTCTGGCTGCCCGGTCAGGGTGTGTACCGTGAGATCTCCTCCTGCTCGAACTGCACCGACTTCCAGGCCCGACGGATGCAGGCCCGCTACCGGCCCGCGGCCGGCGGGAGCCCGCGCTTCCTCCACACCTTGAACGGCTCGGGGTTGGCCGTCGGCCGCACGCTCATCGCCCTGCTCGAGAATTTCCAGGAGGCGGACGGCTCGATCCGCCTGCCCGGCGCGCTGGTCCCCTACATGGACGGGATCGACCGGCTCGAGCCGGAGGACTGAGCCTTGCGCATCCTCGTCACCAACGACGACGGGATCCAGGCGCACGGCATCAAGGTCCTCGAGCAGGTCGCCCGCTCGCTCAGCGACGACGTCTGGGTGGTCGCCCCGGAGACCAACCACAGCGGCGCCGGCCATTCCTTGACCCTGCGTCGACCGCTGCGCTGGCGGCAGGTCTCCGAGCGGCACATCGCGGTCGACGGCACGCCGACCGATTGCGTGCTCCTGGCGCTCCAGAAATTGGTGCCGCCGCCCCGCCCGACGCTCGTCCTTTCGGGCGTCAACCACGGCGCCAACCTGGCCGACGACGTCACCTATTCCGGGACGATCGCCGCGGCGATGGAGGCGGTGCTCTTGGGCGTCCCGGCGATCGCCCTTTCGCAGGTGAGCCGCGACCGACACAAGATCAAATGGGCGACGGCCGAACGCCACGCCCCGGAGCTGATCCGCCGGCTCGCGAGCATGAACTGGCCCGAGGACGTGCTGATCAACGTCAACTTCCCGGACGTCCCGGCCCGCCGGGTCAAGGGCGTGAAGATCACCCGCCAGGGCAAGAAGAAGATCGGTGATCAGCTCGTCGAGCGGGTCGATCCGCGGGGTGAGCCCTATGTCTGGATCGGGGTGCTCAAGCAGGAGAGGTCGCCCGAGCCCGGCACCGACCTGGCGGCGGTGGCGGACGGCTGGGTGTCGGTCACGCCGATCCACCTCGACATGACACACCGGCCGACTTTTCGTCATCTGGCGAACGCGCTCGGCCTCTTGGAACGGCCGGAGACCACTTGATCGGCGTGCGCCGATCTCGTTACCCTCCCCGCATGGTGAGCCCCGTCCGCCGCGCCCCGCTCCGTCTCGCGACCGCGCTCGCGGGCGCGCTCGCGCTCGCCGGCTGCACGGCCTACCAGCCGGTCGTGCAGCAACCGGGGCAGAGCTGGGCCGAGGCCCGGGCCGCCGCCCGACGCGCCGCCGCCACGGCCACGGCCGAGCGCGCCGCCGCCCGAACCCATCGGGTGGAGCCCGGCGACTCGGTCGGCCGTTTGGCGCAACGCTACGAGGTCCCGGCCCGGGAGATCATCGCCGCCAACCGCCTGACCAAGCCCTACACGCTCAGGACCGGCCAGACGCTCGTGATCCCCGGCCGTCCGGTCGGCCCGCCGCCGCTCCCGGCGCCCGAGGCACCGGCGACGGTCGCCCAGGATCGGGCCGCGCGGGAGACCGCAGCCGCCGCCGCGGCTCAGGATCGACCGGCACGCGAGGCGGCCGGGGTGCGCGTGGCGGCCCTCGACCCGCCGGCCGTCCCGACGCCCGCCGCCCCCCTCGCCTCCCGGTCGCAGGCCGACCCGCCGCGCGGGTCTGCCTCGGTCGCCGGGCCGCCCCTGACCGCCGGCACCGGCCCGAGCCTGCCCGAGCCCGATGCGGCGACGCTCCGCCGGGCCCAGGAGGCGACCCCGCCGCCGCTCAGCGGCGAAGGCTTCCTGCGGCCGGTCGAGGGCCGGGTCGTGAGCGGCTTCGGCGACAAGCCGGACGGCCGGCGCAACGACGGGATCAACCTCGCCGCGCCGCGCGGCACGCCGGTCAAGGCCGCCGAGAACGGAATCGTCGTCTATGCCGGCGAATCGATCCCCGGCTTCGGGCGCCTTCTCTTGATCCGCCACGCCGACGGTTTCACCACGGCCTACGGTCATCTCGACCAGGTGCTGGTGGCGGTCGGCGACCGGGTCGAGCGCGGCCAGGTCGTGGCCCGGGTTGGGGACACGGGCGACGTCAAGACCGCCCAGCTCCACTTCCAGCTGCGCAACGGTCGCACACCGATCGACCCGCGGCCGCATCTCGTGGGCGGCGGGTTGCAGCTCGCCGCCCGCCCCGGCAGCCGCGGGCCCGGCGGCTGAGCGGCACGGCTCAGCGCCAAGCGAGGAGCCGCCGCTCGAGGGCGCCGATCGCGGCGCCGATCGCGAGGCCCAAAACCGAGAGCAGGACGACGCCGGCCAACAGCCGGTCGCTGCGCATGAGGTGACCGGCCTGCAGGACGAGCGCGCCGATCCCGTGTTCGGCGCCGATCATCTCCGCGGCGATCAAGAGCACGAGCCCGATCGAGGCGGAGATCCGCGCCCCGGCGAGGATCCCGGGCAGGGCCCCGGGCAGGATGACCCGAACGCAGATGGCGCGCGGCGCGAGGTCGAAGGATTGGGCCATCCGCACGAGACTCTTGGGGATCTGATCGACGCCCGAGGCGGTGGCGATCACGGTCGGGAAGAAGGTGCCGAGGGCGATCGTCGCGACCTTCGAGGCTTCGCCGATCCCGAGCCAGAGGATCAGGAGGGGCAAAAGCGCGATCTTCGGAACCGGGAAGAGTGCCGAGACGAGCGGCAGGCCGATCGAGCGGGCGAGGCTCGAGATCCCGATCGCCAAGCCGACCGCCACGCCCAGTGTGGCACCCAGCGCCCAGCCGAGCCCGAGGCGCGCGAGGCTCGCCCCGAGATGCCGGGCGAGCTCGCCGGAGCCGGCCATCTCGAGCAGGGCCGCGAGCACCCGGCTCGGCGCCGGAAGCGTGAAGGGCGAGACGAGCCCGGCGCGGCAGGCGAGCTCCCAAAGGCCCACGAGGACGAGGAAGGAGAGCCAGCCCGCGTTCGGGATCCGCCGCGGCGCGAAGCCGCCGCCCCGGAACGGCACCTCACGCGGCGGCATCGACCGGCCCCGCGCCGAGGGTCGCCTCGGCCCGTCGCGCATCCTCGCGCAAGAGATCCCAGAGCTCGTGCCGCAGCCGGGCGAGCTCGGCCAGCGCGGAGGGCCGGCCGCGTTCGGCCTCGGGGATCGGCACGGGCAGGATCGCCCGGACCCGGCCCGGCCGGGCGGAGAGGAGCACGACCCGGTCGGCCACCCGGACCGCCTCGTCGAGATGGTGCGTCACCCAGACGAGCGTGGCGCCGGCGGTGAGCCCCAGCACCTCCTCGAGCAACAGCTCGCGGGTCTGGGCGTCGAGTGCGGAGAGCGGCTCGTCGAGCAACAGCACGCCGGGCTCGACCACGAGCGCGCGGGCGATCCCGACCCGCTGGCGCATGCCGCCCGAGAGCTGGCGGGGATAGGCGCGGGCGAAGTCGGCGAGCCGGGTGCGGGCGAGTGCCGCCCGTACCCGCTCGCGCCGCTCGGCGGCCCCGAGCCGGTCCTCGAGCGGCAGCGCCACGTTGGCCTCGACCGTGCGCCAGGGCAGGAGCGCGAAATCCTGGAAGACGTAGGCGAGCGGGACGAGCGAGCCCCGCGGCGGCTCGCCCTCGAGCAGGACCCGGCCGCGGCTCGGCCGCACGAGGCCGCCCAGGATCGCGAGCAGGGTCGACTTGCCGCAGCCCGAGGGCCCGATCACCGCCACCCGCTCGCCCGACTCGACCACGAGATCGAGAGGCCCGAGCGCCTCGATCCCGTCATAGGCGTGGGCGAGCCCTTCCGCTCGCAGCCGCACCGGATCAGCGCGGCAGGTTGAAGTGGCCGGCGATGAAGCTCGTGTCGACGAAACGGGCGGGGTCGACCGAGGGATCGACCAGCTTCTCCTCCTTCAAGAGCGCCACCTGCTCGTAGACGTTGCCGACATCCAGCCGGCCCATGGGGTCGATGTAGGGGGCACCGGCCTTGATCGCCTCGGGCGTCGCCTGGGTGTACTTGGCGATGATCGCGATCACGGGCTCGGCGTCCGCCTCGAAGATCCGCCGGCCCTGCGCGTCGCGCTTGTTCATGACCGCGTGATAGTCGCCGGCACCCTTCTGGTAGGCGCGCACGAACGCCTCGACCACCGGCCGCCGCCGTTCGACGTTGCGGGTCGAGGTGAAGAGGCCACCGAGTGCATAGGGTGTGTGTTCGTGAACCCAGCCGATCAGCTTGGCTTCGCCCGCGCGATCGAGCTGGCTCGCGATGTGCCCGGGGAGGATCGCCGCGTCGACCTGCCCCGTCTTCAAAGCGGCCTGCATGTTGGGCAGCGTCTCGAGCGGCACGAGCCGGATCGCGCTCGTCGCCACGCCGAGCCGGCGCGCCAAGAGGCCGGCCATGATGTGGAAGCTCGAGCCGTGCTGGGTGATGGCGAGGCTCTTGCCCGGCAGCTTCTCGGGGGCCGTGAGCCCGGCTGCGAAAGCGGCGTTGCTCGCGAGATAAGCCGAGAAGTCGAAGCCCGGCTCTTCTCGGCTCTGGGCCCCGATCACCTTGAGCGCCCCTTGGCCCGCGAGGTTGAAGAATCCGGCCGTGAACGCCGTCACGCCGAAATCGGCGTCACCGGAAGCCACCGCGACCGCCACCGGCTGCGCCGCGCGGAAGAAGACGAGCTCCGCCTCGAGCCCCTCGGCGGCGTAGTAGCCGCGCTCCTGCGCGATGAAGAGCGGCGCGGAGGAGACCAGCGTGAGGGCGGCGATCTTGACCTTCTCGGCCGCCTGAGCGGCGCCGAAGCAGAGGAGAAATAGGCACGCGGCGAGCGAAGCGATCCGGCGGAACGACAAGGCGTGGCCTCCCGATACCTGTCCCGGCCCGAGATTAGCGGCCGCCGGCGTGCCGTCCAATCGGCCGGTTCGCGGCGGCGGACCGGTGGCCGTTCGGACCGTCTCGACCGGTGAGGTGAGCTCCTCGCACCCGCCCGGCCGGCCGGGTTCCGGCGCCGTGGCCGAACCGTTCGGGCGATGGCGACCCGCGCGCACGGCACGCAGGACGTCGAGAAGGAGGAGCCAGAGGGGAATGAGCACGCGACCTCGCAGCGTTCGTCCCGTCCGTAACCGTAGCCGCGAAAGGTTGAGGAATCCTTACCCTCGCGCGGCGCTCGGGATCGCGACGTTCAGCCCGGCTCGGGCTCGGCGATCGCGCCCGTCACCCCACCCGTGAGCCGGACGAGCTCGGCCAGGCTCGTCTCGAAGACCGCGTGGGGATGGCCGGCCGCCGCCCAGAGACGCTCGAACCGGCCGAGGCTCGCGTCGATCGCGCAGGGCAGGGTGGTCGGGTGGCCGACCGGTGCGACCCCGCCGATCGAAAAGCCCGTCACCGCCCGCACCGTCTCGGCGTCGGCCCGGGCGACCTCGCCCGCGAGCCCGAGCAGGCCCGGCAAGGCCGCCGGTCGGCAGCGCCGGTCGCCCGCGACGAGCGCCAGGACCGGCCGCCCACCCACGAGGAACAGGAGCGACTTGACGATCTGGCCGACCTCGACGCCGAGGGCCCGGGCGGCGTCCTCGGCGGTCCGCGCGGTCGCAGCGAGGGCCACGGGTCGGGCCGGCGAGCCGGCCGCCTCGAGCGCCCGGCGCACCCGCTCGACCGCCGGACGGCCGAGGATCGTCGGGTCGGCGGGCGCGCTCAAAGCGGCGGCAGGGCGATCGTGGCGCCGGTCTGCGGCACGTCGTAGCCGCGCTGCACGGCCGGCCGTTCGGCGATCGCCCGGTACCAGCGGGCGACGTTCGGATACTCGGCCCAGTCGATCCGGTGCCACTCCCAGCGCGCCACCCAGGGGAAGGTCGCCACGTCGGCGATCGTGTAGTCGCGCCCGGCGAGATACGGCACCTCGCCGAGCCGCCGGTTCATGACCCCGTAGAGCCGCTTCACCTCGGTGTGGTAGCGCTCCTCGGCATAAGGAGCCTTGCCCGGGTTGAAGCGCAGGAAATGGTGCAGCTGGCCGAACATCGGCCCGACCGAGGCCATCTGGAAAAAGAGCCATTCGAGCGTGGCGATCCGCCTTGGCCGGTCCATCGGCAGGAACTTGGCGGTCTTTTCGGCCAAATAGATCAAGATGGCGCCCGATTCGAACACGCTCTGGCCGTTCGAGCGGTCGACGATCGCCGGGATCTTGTTGTTCGGGCTGATCTTCACGAAGGCGGGCTCGAACTGCTGGCCCTTGTTGATGTCGACGGCGTGCACCGTGTAGGGCAACCCGCATTCCTCGAGCATGATCGAGATCTTGCGCCCGTTGGGCGTCGACCAGGTGTAGAGATCGATCATCGGCAAGGTCCCGGCTGGCCTCGCCCGCGCTTCTAGCGGGCCGGGTGCGGGTCGCGAAGGGGCCGCACCGCACGTCGGAGGGTGGCAGCCGGCGCTTCTCCCGACGCGCCGAACGTGGCATCGCTCGCAGCCCAGCGTGGGAGGCGAACGATGCTCGAGGCGGTGTTGCACGGGATCGCCGCGGCCTACGAGGGCGCGGTGCGCGAGCAATTGCGGACTCCCTGGCGGCTCACCGTGCTGCCCGAGGATTCGGGCCCGGCCGCGGTGGCCGTCGCCGTCGGCCGGGCCGATGCGGTGGTCCTCACCCGGCTCGACCGCTCGATGCCGCTCGGCGCCAAGGTCCGCCTGGTCCAGGTGGGCGGTGCCGGGCTCGACGCGGTCGACCTCGAGGCGATCCCGCCGCGGATCGCGGTCTGCAACGCCTACGGCCACGAGGACGGCATGGCCGAGTACGTGATCCTGGCGATCCTCGCCTGGCGCCACCGCTTCCTCGAGATGACGCGGAGCTTCGCGGCCGGCTCTTGGCGCTTTTCCGGCCACATCGGCGATCCCCCACACGGCGAGGCGGCGGGCGCGGTCCTCGGCATCGTGGGTCTCGGGCGGATCGGTCGGGCGGTCGCGCGCCGGGCGCAAGCCCTCGGGCTCGTGGTGATCGGCTGGAACCGCTCGCTCGTTCCCGACCCGCCGGTCGAAGAGCTCCTCCCCTGGAGCCGGCTCGACGAGCTCCTCCCCCGGGTCGACTTCCTGGTCCTCACCTGCGCGCTCGACGAGACCACCCGCGGCCTGATCGACGGCCGCAGGCTCGCGCTCCTGCGGCGGGATGCGGTGCTGATCAACGTCGCCCGCGGCCCGATGTGCGTCGAGGCCGACCTCTTCGAAGCGCTCCGTGCGAAGCGGATCGGCGGGGCGGTGCTGGACGTCTGGTGGCGCTATCCGAGTGCCGGGGATCCCGCCCCCCGGCCCTCGGCCTTCCCGTTCCACGAGCTCGACAACGTCGTCATGACCCCGCACGCCTCGGGCTGGACCGAGGGGCTCTTCCGCCGCCGCGGCGGCCAGATCGCCCACAATCTCGACGCGCTCGCGACCGGCGCGCCCTTGATCAACCTGGTGCGCGCCCCTCTTCCCGGCTGAGCCGCGCCCGCGCCGGCCCTTGCCCGTGGCCGCCTCGCGTGCTCCGATTTCATGGCGAAGGGATCTCGTGCCATGAGTGTCGTCCGCGAGCGCGATTTCTACGCCTGGACCCGCGAGCAGGCCGAGCTGTTGCGCCGCGCCCGCAGCCAAGGCTCCAACCTGCCGCTCGACTGGGACGGTCTCGTCGAGGAGATCGAAGGCTTGGGCGCCTCGGAGCAAAATGCGCTCGTCTCGAACCTCGCGCGCGTCCTGGAGCATCTGGCCGAGTTGGCTTGGTCCCGCGCCGGCGCCCCCCGCCGCGGTTGGGAGCTGAGCGTCAAAGAACATCGGGCGCGCGTGGCCGTCCGGCTCCGGAAGAGCCCGAGCCTGCGGCCGCTGGTCCACGAGCTCGTGGCCGATGCCTGGGAGATCGCCCTGCCGCGCGTCGAGCGGACCCTCGGCGCCCGGCCCGACGGCTCGCCCTTGCCCACGACTTGCCCGTTCACGGCCGAGCAGGTGCTCGACGCCGGCTGGTATCCGCCCGCCCCCGGGTGAGCTCGCCCGACCGGTGCTCCGGCGCGGCATCGGATCGTCGGCGCTCGAGGCAACACTATAGCATATTTCATGCTCTACCGAACCGGATCGTGCCGGCTGTGAAAGACACCTTGCGGTAGCCTCGGGCTCCGGGTGCGCATGGCTGCGTTGCGCAAGGCCTCGGTTCGCCCCGGATCGGGCCCGGTTGATCCCGACCGGCCGTGCCATAAGGTGTTGGTGGTGTGGGCAGCCTGCGCCCGGATCGCCCGAGCGGGAGGGCCGCGAGCCGCCGATGCCGACCGCCGCCGATCTCGAGCGGATCGTCGACGCCGCCCTCGACGCGGTCGGCGACGAAGCCGGCTGGCTCGCCTGCCTCGAGCGGCTGCGCCGCTCCTTCGCGGCGGGCTCGGTGGCGCTGATCGGCCACGACTTCGCGAGCCGACGCGGCGATTGGCGCTCGACCGTCGGCTTCGATCCGGCGCTCGCGCGCGCCTATGCCGAGCGCTGGGCGGCGGAGAATCCCTGGCTCGCCCGCGCCGGCGCCTACGTCGCCGGCCGCGCCCTGCTCGGCGCCGCCCTCCTCGCCGAGCACGAGCTCGTGCGGACCGCCTTCTACGCCGACTATCTGCGGCCGCTCGGCCTGTACCATCGGCTGGCCGGAACCCTCCTGCGGCGTGCCGACCGGATCGTCTACCTCACCCTCCATCGGCCGCCGGGCCGTCCCGCCTTCGACCGCGAGGACGTCCGCGCCCTCGAGTGGCTGCTGCCCCACCTCGCCCGCGCCGCTCGCCTGCACCGCGACCTCCTCGCCCGCTTCCTGCAGCGTACCGATGCGCGGCTGCTCCTCGACCGCGTCCCGCACGCGCTCTTCCTGCTCGATCGCGACCTGCAGCCGGTCGCCGTCAACGAGCGCGCCGAGCGGCTGGTGGCGGAAGGCGCCGCCCTCGCCCTCGTGGGCGGGCGCTTGCGTGCGACCACGGCCGCGGCCGACCTCGCCCTCCGCCGGGCGGTCCGGCGCGCCGCCGAGGAGCCGGACCCGATCCCGGCCGCCGACGAGGAGCTCGCCGTGCCGCGCCGCGGTCAGGGGCGGCCGATCGCCGTCCGGGTGAGCCGGCTCGGCGGCCCCGGCCCGTTCGCCGACGGGAGCGGCGGCCGGCTGGCGGCGGTGCTGGCGATCGACCCCGAGCCGGTGGCGAGCGATCCCTCGGCGTTGATCGTGCGGCTGTGGGGGCTGACCCCGGCTGAGGCGCGCCTGTGCCGTCTGCTCGGCCGCGGCCTCCGTCCGGCCGAAGCGGCCGCGGAGCTGGGCGTCAGTAGGAACATGGTCCACAGCCAGCTCCGGCAGATCTTCGCCAAGGCCGGCGTCCACCGCCAGGCCGAGCTCCTCCGCCGGCTCGAGCGGGTCGGCACGGCCTTTTAGGCACCGGCCGGGGACCCCCGGCGGACCGGCCTCACCCGTCCGGGTGATGACGGGAGGCAGCGCCCGGGCCAGTTCGGCCGAGGTGAGCCGATCCAGGAGTCGAGCCATGAGAACCCTCTTCCGAGTCGATCTGGCCAAGCAGCCCTGGGAGCTCGAGGTCCGCCCGCACAATCGCTGGCACCCGGACATCCCGATCGTCGAGTGGGTCCGGCCGGGCGCCGATTTCCGCATGGAATGCTACGACTGGACCGGCGGGCAGATCGCCCCGGACGACAGCGCCGACGACGTGCGCGACGTGATCCTGCCCCGCGTCCACTATCTGAGCGGGCCGATCGGGGTGGAGGGCTGCGAGCCCGGCGACCTCCTGGTCGTCGACCTCCTCGACATCGGGCCCCTGCCCGGCTCGGAATGGGGCTTCACCGGGATCTTCGCCAAGGAGAACGGCGGCGGTTTCCTGACCGAGCACTATCCCAAGGCCGCCAAGGCGATCTGGGACTTGAAGGGGATGTACTGCTCCTCGCGGCACATCCCCGGGGTCCGCTGGCCGGGCCTGGTCCATCCGGGGCTGATCGGCTGCCTGCCCTCGCGCGAGCTCTTGGACAACTGGAACAAGCGCGAGGCCGAGCTGATCGCCACCGACCCCAAACGGGTTCCGCCCTTGGCCGCCCCGCCGCAGGCCGAGCACGCCTTGATGGGCATGATGACCGGCCAGGCCGCCGGCAAGGCCGCCGCCGAAGGCGCCCGGACCGTTCCGCCGCGCGAGCACGGCGGCAATTGCGACATCAAGAACCTGTCGCGCGGCTCGCGGATCTTCTTCCCGGTCTACGTCAAGGGCGGCGGCCTCTCGATGGGCGACATCCACTGGTCGCAGGGTGACGGCGAAATCACCTTCTGCGGCGCGATCGAGATGGCCGGTTGGATCCAACTCCACGTCGACGTCATCAAGGGCGGCATGGCCAAGTACGGGATCACCAATCCGATCTTCATCCCCAGCCGCTGCGAGCCACACTTCAGCGAATATCTCGTGTTCGAGGGGATCTCGGTCGACGAGTTCACCGGCAAGCAATACTATCTCGATGCGCACGTCGCCTATCGCCGAGCCTGCCTCAACGCGATCGAGTACCTCAAGAAGTTCGGCTACAGCGGCGAGCAGGCCTACATGATCATCGGCACCGCCCCGTGCGAGGGCCGGATCAGCGGGATCGTCGACATTCCGAACGCCTGCGCCACCCTCGCGATCCCGACCGAGATCTTCGACTTCGACATCAAGCCGAGCGCCGCCGGCCCGGTCCGCGGCGTGCCGCCCGGCGTCGACGTCGCCCGGGCGAGCTGACCGTGTCCCGGCGCCGGGCCCCGCGGTCCGGCGCCGTCGCCGGGCGCGGCGGGAACGAGGCGGCGGCGCGGCCGGTCGCGCCCCACCGCGGCACCCGTCGGCCGAGACGAGATCGGAGCAGGAGTTCGCACATGCCCCTCTACGAATACGATTGCCCGGACTGCGGGCCGTTCACCGCCTGGGGCCGGATGGCGACCGCCGAGGCCCCGCTTCCCTGCCCGCGCTGCGGGGGCGCGGCGCCGCGGGCGGTCGCCAGCCCCGCCCTCGGCATGGAGCGCGGCCGCTACCGGGCGCACGCCCGTAACGAGCGCGCCGCCCACGAGCCGGCGGTCGCCCGCCGCGGCACCGCCCGAGGCGAGGTGGGCCACGGTCGGCACCGCCACGACCACCCGCCGCTCGACCCGCGCGTCCGACGGCTGATCGGCGACGCGCCCGCCCACGTCTCGCGCCGGCCCTGGTCGGTCGGCCACTGATCGCCCCCTGGGCTCGGCCGGCGGTCGGGGAAGACAGCCGGCCCGGGTCCGGGCATCTTTGCGCCCGCGGTCGCGGTGGTCGGCGGAGGGCGGATGGGCTTCGAGACGCTCGGGGTGGCGGTCGGTGGGGCCATCGGCAGCCTCTGCCGCTGGTGGCTGTCGGAGCTCTTCCTCCGCCTGGGCCTCGGCTTCTTCCCCTGGGCCACACTGCTCGCCAACGTGAGCGGCAGTTTCCTCATCGGCCTCGTCGCCACCCTCACCGGCCCGGACGGCCGGGTGGTCGTTCTGCCCGAACTCCGCCTCGCCGTCATGGTCGGCTTCTGCGGCGGCTACACGACGTTTTCCGCCTTCAGCCTGCAGACCCTGGCGCTGGTCCAGGGGGGCCACTTCCGCGAAGCCGCCGCCAACGTTATTCTCTCGTTGGTGGTCTGCTTGCTGGCCGTCTGGCTCGGCCACGTGGCGGCCGCGGCCATCAACCGGATCTAGGAGCCCGCCCTTGGCCGTGCTGCGTCCGGCCCGTCGTCTCCGGCTGTTGGTGAGCGAGCGCGAGCGCCACGGCGGCCGGCCGCTCTTCGAGGCGATCCTCTTGCGCGCCCGCGAGCTCGGCCTCGCCGGGGGCACGGTCTTCCGCGGCGCGATGGGTTTCGGCCGGTTCACCCAGCTGCATCGCCCGGGCCTTCTCGAGATCGCCGAGGACCTGCCCATCCTGGTCGAGATCGTCGACGAGGGCGCGAAGATCGAGCGTCTCTTGGCCGAGCTCGGTGGGATGGTCGAGCACGGCGTCGCGGTCCTCGACGATGTCGAGATCGCCTTCTTCGGGCCGACGAAGCCGAAGGCCTAGGCTCTTCGCCCCGGCCGGTCGGTGCCCCGGGCTCCGGCAGGCGGGCGACCCCGACCGAGCCTCGCGCGACCTTCGTCGAGCGCTGAGCGGCGGCGGGGCCACAGGTGCCGGCTCGCCGTGCCGAGGCCCCGGGCCGCCTCGGAGTGTCGACGTCGGGGGCCGCGCCCCGGGAGCCCTTCGCACCGCCGCGGCACCGCCGGAGCCGGGATTTCTTCCCCGCACGCTCGCGGCCCGCCCGTTCGCCCGCACGCGGCACGGGTCGAGCGCTTGCCGTCAGGCGGACCCGCGCCAGCCGCAACGGGGATCCACCCCTACCCGCGTCGTCCGGCCCGGTCGACCGCTCAGAACTTGAGCGCCTTGACTTGCAAGACGTTGGGCAGGCGGCGGACCTGCTCGAGCACGGCTTCCGGAATGGGGCCGTCGACCTCGACGAGCGCGATCGCGTCGCCCCCCGGTCGGTCGCGGCCCAGATGGAAGGTCGCGATGTTGATCTGCGCATCGCCGAGCGTCTTGCCGAGGGCGCCGATGAAGCCCGGCTTGTCGGCGTTGCGGACGAACAGCATGTGCGGCCCGAGGCGGGCTTCCATCGGGATCCCGCGGATCGAGACGAGCCGCGGCTCGGCGTCCTGGAAGAGCGTCCCGGCCACGGCGCGCGGCCCCCGCTCGGTCAGGACCTCGAGCGTCACGAGCGTCTGGTAGCCCTCGATCTGCTCGCGCTGGGTCGTGACCACGTCGATGTCGCGTTGGCGCGCCACGGCCGGGGCGTTGACCATGTTGACGCTGTCGAGCAGCGGCCGGAGCAGGGCGGCGAGGCACACTTGCGTCAAGGGCTTGGTGTTGAGCGTCGCGGCCCGGCCGGCATAGGTGATCGTGACACCTCTGAGCCCCGTCTCGGTGAGCTGCCCGGCGAACGAGCCGAGCTGCTCGCAGAGCTTCATGTAGGGCTTGAGCCGCGGCGCCTCCTCGGCGGTGACCGACGGCATGTTCAAGGCGTTCACGATCGCCCCGGTGGTCAAGTAATCGGCGATCTGCTCGGCGATCTGGACCGCCACGTTCTCCTGCGCCTCGCGGGTCGAGGCGCCGAGATGCGGCGTCACCACCACCTGATCGAGAGCGAAGAGCGGCGATTCGCGCGCCGGCTCGACCGCGAACACGTCGAGTGCCGCCCCCGCGACGTGGCCCGAGCGGATCAGATCGGCCAAGGCCTCTTCGTCGACGAGGCCGCCGCGCGCACAATTGACGATCCGCACGCCCGGCTTGGCGCGCAAGAGCCGCTCGCGGGAGAGGATGTTGCGGGTCTGCTCGGTCAAGGGCGTGTGCAGCGAGACGATGTCGGCGCGCGCCAAGAGCTCGTCGAGCTCGACCTTCTCGACGCCCAGTTCGGCCGCCCGCTCGGGCCCGAGGTACGGGTCGTAGGCGATCACCCGCATCTTCAAGCCCTGGGCGCGGTCGGCGACGATCGAGCCGATGTTGCCGCAGCCGATGAGCCCGAGCGTCTTGCCCATGAGCTCGACGCCCAGGAAACGGGATTTCTCCCACTTGCCCGCCCGGGTCGAACGGTCGGCCGCGGGGATCTGCCGGCACAGGGCGAGCATCAAGGAGATCGTGTGCTCGGCCGTGGTCACGGCGTTGCCGAAGGGCGTGTTCATGACGATCACGCCGCGGGCGGTCGCGGCCTCGAGGTCGATGTTGTCGACACCGATCCCGGCCCGTCCCACGACCTTCAAGCGCTCGCCGGCTGCCAGGACCTCGGCCGTCACCTTGGTCGCCGAGCGCACCGCGAGCCCGTCATAGTCGCCGATGATCGCGAGAAGGGCGTCTTTGGAGAGCCCCGTGCGGACGTCGGCGACCACGCCGCGGCTCGCGAACACTTCGAGGGCGGCCGGGCTCAGTTCGTCGGCGATGAGGACACGCGGCACGGAGGGTCTCCCCGATCGATCAGGCGGCGGGCAGTCGGCGGGTCACGGTCTCGAGAGCGAAGACGAGCCAGGGCACGAGCGCCTCGAGGTCCGCGGTCTCGACCGTGGCCCCGCACCAGATCCGCAAGCCCGCCGGCGCGTCCCGATAAGACGCGATGTCGTAGGCGACCTTCGCTTCCGCCAAGAGCGCGCACATCGCCTTCACGACCGCTTGCCGGCCGGGCTCGTCGAGGCGGAGGACCGCGGGGTGCTCGATCGTCAAGCACACCGAGGTCGGCGAGCGGATCTCCGGTCGCCGGGCGAGGAACCCGAAGCCCTTCCCCGCCGCGACGAGGCGCTCGAGCACCGCGAGATTGGCCCGGCAGCGCTCGATCAGCGCCGGCAGGCCGCCGATCGCCTCGGCCCAGCGCAGCCCGTCGAGCGCGTCCTCGACCGCGAGCAAGGAAGGGGTGTTGATCGTCTCGCCCGCGAAGATCGCCTCCGCGAGTTTCCCCTTGCTCGTGAGCCGGAAGAGCTTGGGGACCGGCCAGGGCGGGCTCCAGCTCGCCAGCCGCTCGACCGCCCGCGGCCCGAGCACGAGCATGCCGTGCTGCGCCTCGCCGCCCAAGACCTTCTGCCAGGACCAGGTGACCACGTCGAGCTTCGCCCAGGGCAGCTCCATGGCGAAAGCCGCCGAGGTCGCATCGCACAAGACGAGCCCGCGGCGATCGTCGCGGATCCAACTCCCGTCCGGCACGCGCACGCCCGAGGTCGTGCCGTTCCAGCAGAAGACGACGTCCCGATCGCCATCGACCGCGGCGAGATCCGGCAGCTCGCCATAGGGCGCCCGCAGGGCCCGAACGTCGGCGAGCTTCAGCTGTTTCTCGATGTCGGTGAGCCAGCCCTCGCCGAAGCTCTCGAAGGCGAGGCAATCGACGCCGCGCGGGCCGAGCAGCGACCACATCGCCGCCTCGAAGGCGCCCGTGTCGGAGCCGGGCATGATGCCGATCCGGTAGTCCGCGGGGATGCCGAGCAGCCGGCGCGAGCGTTCGCACACTTCGACGAGCCGGGCCTTGGCCTCGGCCGAGCGGTGCGAACGGCCGAGCAGCGCACCCTCGAGCACGGAGGTGCACCAGCCCGGCCGCTTGGCGGTCGGCCCGGACCCGAAACAAGGGTTGAGAGGCTTCACGCGCGGCTCGTGCATCGCTTCGTACCGGTTGGGCCCGGCGCGAGGCTCTACGCCGTCCTTCGCTGCGCCGCAACAGAAGCCCTGTCGCACCGCGAGCTCCGCGGGCGACCGCCCCAAGCGACCCCGGCCGGGCGGCCCGGCGCGCGACCGCGGCTCCGGCAGCGCCCGCGCTCTCCGCGGCGGTGCGCCGGCCCGTGCTAGGCTCGGGCTCGGCAGCGGCGCCCACCTTCCGAGACCGAGGCAACCCGCGGCCGGGCCGCCGGGCCGAGCCGCGACGACCAGGCTTGGCGCCGCGAGCATCGCGCCCAGAAGGACGAGCGTGGCGAGCAGCACGAGCTCCAAACGAAGAGGCTCCGCGGTCGGTTTCCGCCTCCTCGTGTACCGAGGAAAGGTTAACGAACCCTTGATGTTCGCGCTGTTCTCGCTCCGACCGGGCCGTCGCCCCCTTTCGCCGTGGGTCAGTGCGTGTCCACACCCGCCATGCGGGTGGGCCGGCCGCCGACCTCGAGCCGCCGCAGCGGCGAAAGATCGTTCGCGGAGAATTCGTGGATCGCACCCCGCCCGGGATCGCTCACATAGACGCGATCGCCGGCGAGCGCGAGTTCGGGCCGCATCGCCGCGTTCCACGCGCAGTCGAAGTCCGCGACGACCGACCGGGCGGCGAGTTCCTTCCAACCCTCGACGTCCCAGAGCCGGAGCGTCCCGTCGGGCGTCAGGTTGACGAGCCGGTCGGCGGCCAACGCGAACTGGCAGACGATCCGACCGCCCGGCACCTCGAGAACGTCGGAGAGGCCCGGCGTCGGGCGTTCCGGATCGACCCGCAGGAACGCCCGATAATCGCCGGGCTTGCCGTAATTGCCCACGAACCAGCGACCGCCGCCGTATCGGAACGTGCTCACCCGACGGCCATCGGGGTACGGAATTTTTCGCGACTCGATGCCCTTCTCCCCGTCGCGCACGAGCAGGATGCCGCCGTCGGCGAGCGGGTGGCCCGGCTCGTCCATGAAACAGCCGAACAGGTGCAGCTCGCCCTTGGCCGCGTGGCCGTGATAGCCGAGGCAGCGCCGATCGGGGTCGCCGGCGCGATCGAGCTCCGCGAGCACGGCGCCTCGGGCGTCGAGCACCCGAAAGCCGATCGGCAGCGAGCTCGCGTCCTTTTCGCCGGCGACATAGGCCGGGTTCGGGGTCGAGACCAAAAGCCGGCCTTCGCGCAGGGGTACGGCGATGCCGTGCTGCGGGCCGGGGCTGTCCCAGCGGCCCACGGGCGTCCTCGCCTCGGCGAGGCCGACCAGATCCACGAGGTGCACGACCGCGTCGACCCGGGGCTCGCGCCCGCCGTCGTAGAACACCGCGACCCGCCCGTGTCCCTCGACGATGTGGCCCGGCTTCACCCCGGAAAGCCGCAGCTCGAGCAGCCTCGGCTCGCTCTTCGCGACATCGCGATGATCACCGTGCTCCTCGAAGGCGAGCCCCGTGTCGAAGAAGAGCACCGTTCCGGCCTCGTCGCCCACGCTCGCCGCCAGATACTCGCCGCCGGAGAGTGCGACGAGCCGTGCCGAGGCTTTCGGCATCGCGAACTCGTGGGTGACCCTGCCCTCGTCGAGATCGAGCACGCGAAGAACGGGCGCGTCGTTGTCGGTGAAGAAGAGACGCCCCTTCGGCGCGTCGTGGGCAATCGCCGTTCCCGCGACGAAGACGAGTGCGGTTACCGATCCGAGCAACGCGGAAAGCTTCGGCACGGACGTTCCTCCCCTTGGATCTCAACAGTTGCAGCCGGCCGCCTCCCCACCTTCGTCGACCACCAAGAGCAGGCGATCGCGGCCGGACCCGGAAAGCGGCGGCGAACGGTGGACACAGGGGCGGGGCGAAAGCGCGCCCGCGAACAGGCCGAGCTCGAAACGCTCGAGCCTTCGGATCGCCCCTGGCTCGGGGTCGGCCACGTATCCGTCGGCGGCGAGCCGGACGTCGCGCGCGGCGAGCCACTCGGTCGCAGGCCCGCGATAGGTGCAGAGAAGGCGCGCGCGGACCTGGTCGGCGTGGAAGCGCCGGCAGGCGTCGTCGCGGATCGCCTCGAGCCGGAGCCGGATCGGCGCGCTGCCGGTCGCCCGCGCGAAGAGCCGGGCGAGATCGGCCACGTCGGCCAGGAGCGGCGCGAGCTTTCCGGCGCGGGGACCGAGCGCGGCAGCGAGAACCTCACCCACCCGATCGGCGGCGATCGCCTCGAAGCGCAGATGCGGCAGTTCGTCGAACGGGAGCGCGTCGAGGAGGGCCGCGAGGTCGCTGGGCACCTGCCGGCGCCAGAGAACGAGCGCCGTACCGGGCCAGCCGATCGCCGAAAGCCCCTCGGGCTCGTCGACGATCAGCGCCTCGGGGGCGCCCGGGACCTGTCGCGCGCGCAGCGAGCGGGCGTCGGGGCGCAGCATCACGGGCTCAGCTCCACCGCGGGAACGGGTCGGGCAGCGCCCGCCAGGCCCGCTCGCCGCGAACCAGCTCGTCCTCGCGCAACAGACAGGCCTCGAGGCGCCGGCGCAGCGCCTCCGGGTCCAGCTTCGGGCCGATGAAGACGAGCTCTTGCCGTCGGTCGCCGAAGCGCGGGTGCCAGAGCCGGCGCACGCGCTCGAGCGTCTCGGGATCGCGCGTCCAGGCCTCGCGCGGTACCGCGGCGAACCAGCGGCCGAGCGCCTGCGTTCGGCGCATCGAGCCGGCCGTCTCGAGGACACCCACGAACTCGGGCCGCGAGGCGAGCCAGAAGAAACCTTTGGCGCGCACCACGTTCGGCCAGTCCTCGGCGAGGAAGGCCGCGAACCGCCTCGGGTGGAAGGGAGCGCGCGCTCGGAACGTGAGCGAGCGGATGCCGTACTCCTCGGTTTCCGGCACATGGTCCTTCGAGCCGTAGAGCTCGCGCGCCCGGCCCGGGAAACGCTCCGCCCGCTCGAGGTCGAACCGCCCGGTGCCGAGGACCTCGTCGAGCGGGGCCGCGCCGAAGCTCGCCTCGACGAGCCGGGCCACGGGGTTCAAGCTCTTCACGATCGCGCGCGCGTCCGCGAGCGTTCTCGGGCTCGCGGCGTCGATCTTGTTCAAGACGATCGTGTCGGCGAACTCGATCTGGTCGACCAGGAGGTCGACGAGCGTCCGCTCGTCCTCGGGGCCCGCGACCAGGCCGCGGTCGCGCAAGAAGTTGTGGCTCGCGAAGTCGCGCGTGAGATGGGCCGCGTCGACCACGGTGACGATGCTGTCGAGCCGGGCCACGTCGGAAAGCGAGAAGCCGGCCTCGTCGCGGAAGGCGAAGGTCGTGGCGATCGGCATGGGCTCGGCGATACCGGTCGATTCGACGACCAGCCCGTCGAAGCGGCCGTCGCGGGCGAGCGCCGCCACCTCGCGCAGGAGATCGTCGCGCAGCGTGCAGCAGATGCAGCCGTTGGTCATCTCGACGAGCCGCTCCTCACCGCGTCGGAGCGTGCCGCCCTCGCGGACGAGCTGGGCGTCGATGTTCACCTCGCTCATGTCGTTGACGATCACCGCGAGGCGCCGGCCCTCGCGGTTGGCGAGCAGGTGGTTCAGAAGCGTCGTCTTGCCGGCACCCAAAAACTCCGTGAGCACGGTGACCGGCAGGCGCGGATCGGACACGCGGCACCTCCGAGATTGAGGTTATAGTATAACGTTCAGACCGATCAAGCGTGCCGGTTCACGGGTTCGCGACGATCGTCGCACCCGCCTCCCCTCGTCCCGGCCGGAGCCGGCCGGCGGGCAGCGGCCCCGGCGCGGTCGAGGCCAACTCGGAGGAACATCCGCGCGTTCCTTCGGACGGGTCGCACGCCGCGGCCGGATCCGGGCCTCCGCCCCGCCGAGCGTCGTCCCGGGCCACTGCGCGGCCGCCTCCGCGCCGACCCGGATCAACCGGCCTTCGGCCGATCCTCGTCCTCCTCCTCGTCGTCGAGGAGGATGCGCTGGGCGGCGCCGTCGAGGTCGTCGAACTGGCCGCTTTTGAGCGCCCAGACGAAGGCCGCGAGCCCCAACAGCCCCAAGAAGAGAGCGATCGGGATCAGGTAGAGGAGCCCGCTCACGCGGCGGCTCCCGCGGCCCGGCCGGCCGGCTCGGCCGCGGCACCGGCTGCGGCCGGCCGGCCGCCGAGCTGGAGGCGCAGCGAATTGCCAACCACGAGGAGCGAGGACGTGCTCATAGCGATGGCCGCCACGAGCGGAGTGACGTAGCCCGAGACGGCGAGCGGCACCGCGCAGAGATTGTAGGCGATCGAGAGGGCGATGTTCTGCCGGACGAGCTGCTCGGCGCGCCGTGCGACCTCGAGCACCTCGAGCACCGGGGCGAGCTTCACGCCTTGGAAGACCGCATCGGCCGTGGTCTGCGCCACGTCGACCGCGGAAGCGGGCGAGAGCGAAACGCGGGCCGCGGCGAGTGCGGGGGCGTCGTTGAGCCCGTCGCCGACCATCGCGACCTCGCGGCCGGCACGCGCGAGCTCCTCGAGCCGCGCCACCTTTTCGGCCGGGGCGAGCTCGGCCCGCCAACGGTCGATGCCGAGCCGGCGCGCGACCTCGGCCACGGTGGCGGTACGGTCGCCCGAGAGCAGCTCGAGCTCGAGCCCGCGGGCGCGCAGCGCCGCCACGACCTCGGCCGCATCCGGCCGGAGCGGATCGGCGAAGCGGAACCGCACCGGCGGCCGGCCGGGCCGGGCGAGCCAGAGCTCGGCCCCGGCTGTTCCGTCGTCCTCGACATCGGCCGCGAAGCCGCGCCGGCCGAGCCGCCATTCACCCTCGGGCCCCTGCCAGCGGAGCCCACGCCCCGCCACCTCCTCCACGCCGGTGGCCGAGGGGCCGGGGCCGGCGGCCGCGGCGAGGGCCCGGGCGAGCGGGTGACGCGAGGTCCGGGCGAGCGTGGCCGCGGCCTCGAGGTCCTCCCCCCCACCGCCCTCGATCGCCTCGAGGCTCATCCGGCCGGTGGTGAGCGTGCCGGTCTTGTCGAAGACCACGGTGTCGACCCGGGCGAAGCGCTCGAGCGCGGTCGCCGACTTGACGAGCGTGCCGCCCTTCATGAGGCGGCCCGCGGCGATCACCTGGACCGCCGGCACGGCGAGGCCGAGCGCGCAGGGGCAGGTGATGATGAGCACGGCGATCGCGCTCATGGTCGCGAAATGCCAGCCCGCGCCGGCGAAAAGCCAGCCCGCGAAGGTGAGGGCAGCCAAAGTGTGCACGAAGGGCGCGTAGAGCCGGGAGACCCGGTCGGCGAGCGCCACGAAGCGCGAGCGGCGCTGCTCGGCCGCCTCCATGAGGCGGACGATCTCGGCCAGGAGCGTCCCCTCGCCCACCGCCGCTACCCGCACCCGCAGCGGCGGCCCGAGATTGACCGTGCCGGCGAAGACCGGCGCGCCGGGCGCCACCGGCTGCGGCACCGTCTCGCCGGTGACCAGGCTCGTGTCGAGCTCGCTCCGTCCGTCGGCGACCTCGCCGTCGACGCCGATCCGCTCGCCCGTGGCGACCAGGATCTCCTGGCCGACCTCGAGGCTTTCGGGCCGCACCGGCCGGATGGTGCCGTCCGGCTCGATCCGGCTCACCGCCTGGGCGCGCAGGGCGAGCAGCCGGGTCGCCGCGGCCCGGGCCGCGCCGCGCGCCCGCCGGTCGAGGTAACGGCCGATCAGGAGGAAGAAGAGGAGCGTCACGGCGCTGTCGAAGTAAGCATGGTCGCCGGCCCGGATCGTCTCGACCAGGCTCACGGTCGGGGCGAGGACCACCGCCAAGGAGATCGGCACGTCCATATTGGTCCGACCGTGCCGGAGCGCGGCGAGCGCCGAGCGGAAGAAGGGCCGGCCGGCGAAGGCGATCGTCGGGAGCGCGATCAGCGCCTGGAACCAATGGAGGAAGGTCCGGGTCGCCTCGCCCATGCCCACGAAGTGGCCGGACCAGACCGAGACCGCGAGGAGCATGATGTTCCCGGCGGCGAAGCCGGCGACCGCGAGGCAGAGGAGGAGCTCCTTCTCGGCCGCGGCGTCGCCACCCTCGAGCCGGCTCGGATCGAACGGCACCGCCCGATAGCCGAGCCCCTCGACCGCCGCGACGATCTCCCCGGCGCGGGCCGGATCGCCCTCGAAGGCGACCGCGAGGCGGCGGGTGGTGAGGTTGACCCGCGCCTCCTTCACCCCGGGGAGCTTGCCGAGCGCCCGCTCGATCCGCCGGATGCAGGCGGCGCAGTGCACGCCCTCGACGACCAGGTCGAGCCGGAGGAGCCCGCTCACCGGATCGACCCGGACGAAGGGCGCCGCCTCGACCCGTGGCTCGCCCGGGACGTCGGCGCCCCGAGGCATCGGGCAGGTGGGGAGAGCGGTGTGCACCGACCGGTCTCCCTCAGCGGAACACCAGCCGCTCGCTCACGACGAACCGGTCGCTTCCTCGGGTCAGCCGCAGATGAGCGTGCCACTGGCCGGCCGGCAGGTCGTCGAGCCGCGCGCGGTAGAGGCCCCGACCGATCGGCGCGAACGCGAGGGTCCGGTCGGCGCCCTCGTGGACCGGCCGCTCGAGCTTCCCCTCGATCACGAGGCCGGCGAGCGGCTCGCCGCTCCTGTCGCGCGCCTCGAGCGTGAGCTCGCGCGCGCCGTCGGCCCGCGTGGCGGCGACGAGCTTCGCCTGCCAGCCGAGGGCGGCCATCGCCGCCGCCGCCTCGAGGTTGCGGTTGTACTCGAGACCGCGATCGTAGGCGCGGTCGGTGACGAGCCCGGTCCAGCTCGTGGCCGCGAACCAGATCAGCACGCCGTTGACGGCCACCACGACCAGGAAGCCGGCTACGAAGGTCCAGGGGATCCACCAGCCCGGCGGGCGGGCGCGGGCGCGCTGCGCGATCATCGCTTGGGCCCTCGGAACGTCGTCGTGAAGCGCTTCGTCTCACCGGTCGCGGTATCGGTCAGGATGAAGGCGATGTCCATCACCTCACCGGTCAGCGAGGCGCGCGGCGCGGTGAGGTAGATCCGGTGCGCGCCCACGCCGTCGGGCGGCGCGTCGAGCAAGAGCGTCCCACGCTCCGCCTGCTCGCCCGCGAGCACGAGCCGCGCACCGGGCAGGCCCTCGACGGCGAGCTCGTAGCGGCGCGGCTGCCGCTCCTTGTTGAGGATCTTGAAGGTGTAGCCGTTGCGGATGGAGCCGTCGGACAGCGTGACGAACAGCGGGTTGCGCTCCGGCAGGATGTTGACGTCGGTGGTCGGCCGCAGCGCCAGCACGCCGAGCATGACGCTCGCCACCACCGCCACCACGCCGGCGTAGAGGATGGTGCGCGGCCGAACGAGCCGGTAGACCGGCGGGCGGCCGGCGGCTTTGAGCTCGAGGTTGCGCTCGCTGTCGTAGGCGATCAATTTCGGCGGCCGGCCGATCTTCTTCATGACGTCGTCGCAGGCGTCGATGCACAGCCCGCAGCCGATGCATTCGAGCTGGAAGCCGTCGCGGATGTCGATGCCCATGGGGCACACGGCGACGCATTGCCGGCAGTCGATGCAGTCGCCGCGCCCCTCGAAGCTCTGGCCTTTCTTGTACTTGCCGCGTGGCTCGCCCCGCCAGGCCTCGTAGGAGACCGCCATCGTGTCCTGGTCGACCAGCGCACCTTGGATCCGCGGCCACGGGCACATGTAGGTGCAGACCTGCTCGCGCGCGTGTCCGGCCAAGAGATACGTCGTGAACGTGAACAGGCCGAAGAAGAAGTAAACGGTGGTGCTCGCTTCGCCGGTCAGGATCGCGCGCACGACCGTGGGCGCGTCGTTGAAATACATGATCCAAGCACCCCCCGTCGCCGCGGCGATGAGGATCCAGGCGAGATGCTTGGTCGCCTTCTTGCGGATCTTGTCGGCGGTCCAGGGCTGTTCGTCGAGCCGCATCCGCTGCGCCCGGTCGCCCTCGATCAGCCGTTCGACCCACATGAACAGGTCGGTCCACACGGTCTGCGGACAGGCGAAGCCGCACCACAGCCGGCCGAAGAGCGCGGTCGCGAGGAACAGGCCGAAGGCCGCGAGCATCAAGATGCCGGTGAGGAAATAGACCTCCTGCGGCCAGATCTCGATCCAGAAGAAGTAGATTCGCCGCGTCTCGAAGTCCGCGAGGATCGCTTGGCCCGGCGCGCCCGGTCCGCGGTCCCAGCGGATCCAGGGTGCCACGTAGTAGAGCCCGAGCAGGACGACGAGGATCGTCCACTTGATCGTCCGGAAGGTGCCGGAGACCGATTTCGGATAGACCTTGATCCGCCCGGCGTAGAGTGGCGACGCCTTCTGCTCGGCCCGTGACAAGGCATCTCGCACCTCGGCGACCTCGATCATGCCCTCGCCTTTCCGCGCGGTGTCCGTGCGCGGTGCGCCCTCTACGAGACGGATGCTGCCCATGCCTTGATCCAGCGCAAGTCCGTGGCCTGCCACCTCCGGAAGATCGGCGATCGCGCACCGCTTGCACCTGTGACCGATCGGCGCGCGCGACCACCGGCCGCGTACCCAGCGATCCGCGCATCTTGACAAAATTCCTTTTACCGTGTCACAAGGCCGGCGCCGACCCGGAGGACCCCGGCCGTGACCGACCCCCTGCCCGCCCCGCCATCCTCGCCCGAGGAGGAGCGTGCCCGCCGTGGCGGGCCGCGGACCGTCGAGGGCAAAGCCCGCAGCGCTTCGAACGCGCTGCGCCACGGCCTCAGGGCTGGCCGCTTCTTCCTCCTGCCGCACGAGGACGCGGCGGAGTTCGCGGCACTCGTCGAGGAGCTCCGCCGCGTCCACGCCCCCGCGGACTCGGTGGAACTCCTCTATGTCGACGCGATCGCGGTCGCGATCTGGCGCGAGCTCCGCGCCGACCGGCTCGAGGCCGAGGCGATGAGCGACCTGCCCCCGCCCGAACCCGAGCGTGGCTTCGGCTCGGATCTCGGGACCGCGGGAGCCCGGGCGAGCCTCGCCACGATCGTCCGCTACCGGGCCGCCGCCCAGGCCGAGCATCGTCGCGCGCTCACCCTCCTGCGCGAGCACCGCCGGCTGCGCGTCGCGGTCGCCGAAGCTCCCGAGCCGATCGCGCAGGAGGCGACCACGCCGCCACCGGACGAGGCGAGCCCCGTCGTGCCCGCCCGCAGCCGGCCCCTCCACCGGGCCGGCTCGCCGCCACGATCCCGTGGTCTCGCAGCCGCACCGGATCGGGCCGCCGTCGCCGCCCCGAGTCCGTGCCGTGCCGCAGTCCGCGAAGCCCACCGGGCCGCTCTCGACGCGCGGATGCGCGTGCGCGCCGAGATGGCCCGCCTGGCCGCGGCCGATCCGGCACGGTTCGGCCCGCCGCCGGGCGAGCGAGGCTCGCTCGGCGCCACCGCCCCGCCGCCGGCCGCGGACCGCCGCGCCGCCTGACCGACCGGCGCGGTCCCGCCCCGAGCCTGCCAGCCGCGCGGGCCGTTCCGCGCCCCTCCCGACCTCGCCCGGCGCGGCCCGGATGGTCCCGCCTCCCCGATCGGCCGCCCTGGCCGCCCTCGCCGCCGCACCGAGCGCGCCCCGGCCCCGGTCGGTCGGGGCCCGGGCGCGGGCGACGAGCCGCCCGCTCGGCGCTGCCGCCGGGGCTGCGGCCGTCGGCGTCGGCGGCCGGCCGAGCCGGCGGGCCGAGAACGCGCCCGCGAGGCGGCACAGCCACCCGCCGAGGCGTCGGATGCACGAACGAACCAGGCCGACGAAGCTGCCCACCGAACCGACCCCGTCCCGCGGCCGATCGGCGGCGATCTTGGCGCGTCGGGGTTAACGGGAGGTTGACGCCGGCGGCGATGCCGGCACCGCAGCGGTGCTCGCCGGCCCCGCGGTCACTCCCGCACCGGGCGGCCTTGCCGCGTTTCGTGCGGCCGCTAGCCTGCCGGCCGTCACGCGAGCGGAGGTCGCCCGATGTCGCCCGACAAGCCCGAGGTGCTCGTCCTCTGGCCGAACCGGCCCAAGCAGATGGCGATCCTCGAGGAGCGTTACCGCCTCCACCATCTCTACAAAGCGCCCGACAAGACGGCGCTGCTCGCGGAAGTGGGCCCGCGCATCCGCGCGATCGTCGCCTCGGGCGAGGTCGGGCCGGACCGGGCAATGATCGAAGCTTGCCCGCGGCTCGAGATCGTCGCCTGCTACGGGGTCGGGGTGGATGCGATCGACCGGGTCGCCTGCGCCGAGCGCGGGATCGCGGTCACCAACACCCCCGACGTGTTGACCGAAGACGTGGCCGACATGGCCTTGATGCTCCTCTTGATGCTCCTGCGCGACGCGCTCGCCGCCGACGCCTGGGTCCGCAGCGGCCGCTGGGCGCGCGAGGGCGTGTTCCGGATGACCCGCTGCCCGCGCGGCCTTTCGGCCGGGATCCTGGGGCTCGGCCGGATCGGCAAGGCGATCGCCCGAAGGCTCGAGGCGATCGGCGTAGCGGTCGCGGGCTACCACGGACGAACCGTCCAGCCGGGCGTGCCCTACCGGCACTATCCCGACCTCGTGGCACTCGCCCGCGACGTCGAGGTTCTCGTCGTCTCGTGCCCGGGCGGGGCCGCCACCCGCGGCCTGGTCGACGCCCGGGTGCTCGACGCGCTCGGCCCCGAGGGCCGGCTCGTCAACGTCGCCCGCGGTTCGGTGGTCGACGAGGCGGCCTTGATCGAGGCCCTCAAGCAGAAGCGGATCGCCGGGGCCGGGCTCGACGTGTTCGCGAACGAGCCGCACGTGCCCGAACGGCTCTGCCGCCTCGACAACGTGGTCCTCTCGCCGCACGCCGCCTCCGGCACCTTCGAGACGCGCGACAAGATGGCCCAGCTCGTGGTCGACAATCTCGAGGCCCATTTCGCCGGCCGGCCGCTCTTGACGCCCGTGCCGCCGCCCTGAACGGCGGTCGGCCGGAGCGGGCGATCGGTGCATATTCCTTGACACGCAGAGAATGTTCCGATAACCAGCCGGGGCGCGCGGGAAGCTGTGGACAGCTCGCGCGCGGCGGTTGCATCCGGCCTCCGCCCGGCCACTATGCTCGGCCCGCGCCTCGCCGGAGCCCGCATGCCGCACGCCGATTTCGTCCATCTGCGCGTCCGCTCGTGCTTCTCGCTGCTCGAGAGCACGGTGCGGCTCGAGCGGCTCGTCGCCCGCTGCCGCGAGCTTTCGATGCCCGCGGTGGCGGTCACCGACAGCGCCAACCTGTTCGGTGCCATGGCCTTCTGCGAGGCGGCCAAGAAAGCCGGCGTCCAGCCGATCCTCGGCTGCAGCCTGCCGCTCGCCGCGCCCGAAGCGGCCCGCCCGGGGCCGCGGCCCGCGCCCGCCCGGCCCGAGCCGCTCGTTCTCCTCGTCAAGGACGAGGAGGGCTGGCGCAACCTCGTGGCGCTCGTCTCGGCCGCCCATCTCGAGGCCGAGGGCGGCCGGTTGGAGGTCCGCCTCGACCGCCTCGCCGCCCGCGCGGGTGGCCTCTTGTGCCTGACGGGCGGGCCCGAGGGGCCGATCGGCGCCGCCCTCGCCCGCGGCGACCGCGCCGCCGCCGAGCGGCTCACGGCCGAACTCGCGGCGATCTTCCCGGGCCGGCTCTACCTCGAGCTGCAGCGCACCGGCGCGCCCGAGGAAGCGGCGATCGAGGCGGCCCTCCTCGAGCTCGCCGACCGCTTCGAGCTGCCTCTGCTCGCCACCAACGACGTCCGCTTCCTCGACGCCGCCGACCACCCCGCGCACGACGTGCTGCTGGCGATCGCCCAGGGCCGCACGGTCCACGAGGCGGACCGCGAGCGGGTGTCGCCCGAACACCGGCTCAAGAGCGCCCAAGAGATGCGTGCGCTCTTCGCGGACCTGCCCGAAGCCTGTGACAACACCCTCGTCGTCGCCCGCCGCTGCGCCTTCCTGGCCCCGACCAGGAAGCCCATCCTGCCCACCTTCGCCGAAGACGAGGCGGCCGAGCTGCGCCGGCTCGCCCGCGAGGGCCTCGAGCGCCGGCTCGAGAGCGCGGTCTTCGCCGCCGCCGACGACGCCGCGACCCGGGAAGCGAAGGCCCGGCCCTACCGCGAGCGGCTCGACTACGAATGCTCGGTGATCACCGAGATGCGCTTTTCGGGCTATTTCTTGATCGTTTCCGACTTCATCCGCTGGGCCAAGGCCAAGGGCATCCCGGTGGGCCCCGGCCGCGGCAGTGGTGCGGGCTCGCTCGTCGCCTGGGCGCTCGAGATCACCGACCTCGATCCGCTCCGCTTCGGCCTCCTCTTCGAGCGCTTCTTGAACCCCGAGCGGGTCTCGATGCCCGACTTCGACATCGACTTCTGCGAGGAGCGGCGCGACGAGGTCATCACTTATGTCCGCGACCGCTACGGCGCCGACCGGGTCGCCCACATCATCACCTTCGGAACGCTGCAGGCGCGCGCGGCCCTGCGCGACGTCGGCCGGGCCCTGGGCTTGCCCTTCGGCCTGGTCGATCGGATCTGCAAGCTCGTGCCGGTCAACCCGGCGGCCCCGATCAGCCTCGCCCAGGCGATCGAGCTCGAGCCGCGCTTGAAGCAGGCGATCGAGGAGAATCCCGAGGTCGCCCGGATGGTCGAGATCGGCCGGGCGATCGAGGGCTTGCCGCGGCACGCGAGCACACACGCCGCGGGTGTCGTGATCGGCGATCGGCCGTTGGTCGAGCTCGTGCCGCTCTACCGCGACCCGCGGGCTTCGATGCCGGCCACCCAGTTCAACATGAAGGACGTCGAGAAAGCCGGGCTCGTCAAGTTCGACTTTTTGGGCCTTTCGACCTTGACGCTCCTCGCCCGCGCCCGGGCGATGGTCGAGGCGGCGGCCGGCCGGCCGCTCGACCTCGACGCCTTGCCGCTCGACGATCGCCCCACTTACGAGCTCTTGGGCCGAGGCGAGACCTTGGGCGTGTTCCAGCTCGAATCCGCGGGCATGCGGGACGCCTTGCGCAAGCTCAAGCCCGACCGGTTCGAGGACATCGTGGCGATGAACGCGCTCTACCGGCCGGGGCCCATGAGCAACATCCCGCGCTACATCGCGGTCAAGCACGGCCAGGAACAGCCCGATTACATGCACCCGCTCCTGGAGCCGATCCTCGCCGAGACCAACGGCGTGATCGTCTACCAGGAGCAGGTGATGGAGCTGGCCAAGCGCCTGGCCGGCTACTCGCTCGGCGGTGCCGACCTCCTGCGCCGGGCGATGGGCAAGAAGATCAAGGCCGAGATGGACGCCCAGCGCTCGACCTTCGTCGAGGGTGCCGTGAAGAACGGCATCGAGCCGGCGCTCGCCGAATCGATCTTCGAGGCGGTGTCCCGCTTCGCTTCTTACGGTTTCAACAAGAGCCACGCGGTGGCCTATGCGCTGCTCGCCTACCGCACCGCCTGGCTCAAGGCCAACCGCCCGCACGAGTTCTACGCCGCGGCGATGGGCATCGAGATCGCCGCCGCCGAAAAGCTCGCCGCCTTCCGCCAAGAGCTCTTGGGCCGCGGCCTCACGCTCCTGCCCCCCGACGTGAACCGCTCCGACGTCTCCTTCACGGTCGAGGACCATGCGGGCGGCCGCGCCGTGCGCTTCGCCCTCGCGGCGATCAAGGGTGTCGGCGAGCAGGCGATGCGCGCGCTCGTCGAGGAACGGCGACGCGGCGGCCCGTTCACCGACCTGTTCGATCTCGTGCTCCGGGTCGGTCCCCGGACCCTCAACCGGCGGCTCCTCGAAGCCCTCGTCCAGGCCGGGGCCCTCGATTCCTTGGAGCCGGTGCGGCGGCGGCTGTTCGAGGCGATCGAGCCGGCCTTGCGTTGGGCGCAGGCGGCGGCCGAGGCGCAAGCGAGTGGGCAAGCGAGCCTGTTCGGTGGCCCCGCGTCCCTCCCCGAGAAGCCGGCTCTGCCGAACCTCGCCGAGTGGCCGTCGAGCGAGCGGCTGCAGCGCGAGCTCCAGGTCCTGGGCTTCTACCTCTCGGCCCATCCGCTCGACGCCTTCCGCCCGGCGCTCGAGCGGCTGGGCGTGGTGCCGGCCATCCGCCTGGTCGAGCAGGTCGAGGCGACCGGCCGCAGCCGGGTGCGCATGGCCGGGATCCCGCTCGGCCGTCAGGAGCGGGCGGGCGAGCGCGGCCGTTGGGCCTTCGTCCAGCTCTCCGACCCGACCGGCCAGTTCGAGGTCACCGTGTTCGCCGAGCTGCTCGGCCGGTCGCGCGAGCTGCTCGACGCCCACGTCCCCCTCCTGCTCGAGGTCGAGGTCCGGGTCGAGGAGGGCGCGGCCCGGCTCACCGCCCAACAGATCGAGCGGCTCGAGGACCGGCTCGAGGCCCAGCCGCCCGGGCTCGTCGAGATCCGGCTCACCGCACCCGAGGCGGCGGCCGAGCTCGCCCCGCTCCTGGCCCAGGGCGGCCGCGGCGCCCGGGTCTGCCTCGTCGTACCCAGCGGGACGGAGGAGGTGGTGCTCGCCCTTCCCGAGCGCTTCGCCCTGCCTTGGGCACGGCGGCCGGACGTGGTCCGGCTGCCGGGTGTCGCCGCGCTGCGCGAGCTCGGCCTGCGGTGATGCCGCCCAGGCGCTCAGCCGTTGCGCTAGACCCCGACCTTGATCGGTCCATGGGCGCGGCCGTGGACGAACTGGTCGACGTAAGGATTGCCGCTGTCGTCGAGCCGCTCCACCGGGCCTTCCCAGATGATCTTGCCCTCGTAGAGCATGGCCACGCGATGCGCGATCTTGCGCACGCTAGCCATGTCGTGGGTGATCGACAACGCGGTGGCGCCGAGTTCCGAGACGAGGTCGCGGATCAGCTCGTTGATGACGTCGGCCATGATCGGGTCGAGGCCGGTCGTGGGTTCGTCGAAGAACAGGATCTCGGGCTCGGCGGCGATCGCCCGGGCGAGGCCGACCCGCTTCTGCATGCCGCCCGAAAGCTCGGCCGGGAAGAGATCGGCCGCCTCGGGGCCGAGCCCGACCTTGGCGAGGGTGGCGATCGCCCGCTCGCGCGCCTCCCGCCGGTCGACCAGCCGGCGGGCCAAGAGGCCGAAGGCGACGTTCTCCCAGACCGGCAGGCTGTCGAACAGGGCGGCACCCTGGAACAGCATGCCGAACTTCCGCCGCGCCCGGTCGAGGTCGGCCCGCGAGGCGCCGACGAGCTCCTGGCCGTCGACCCGGATCGAGCCGGCATCGGGCGGGACGATGCCGAGCACCGACTTGATGAGCACCGACTTGCCGCTGCCCGAGCCCCCGATCACCACGAGCGAGCGGCCTTCGGGCACGTCGAGGTCGAGGCCCCGGAGCACCCGCTTCGGGCCGAACGACTTCACCAGACCGCGGATCGCGATCTTGGCCGGCGCGGCCGCCGGTGCGGTGGCGGGGCGGTCGGCGAGGGTCGGGACGGTCGGGGTGTCGGGCACGGCGGCTCAGCGGGCGAAGAACAGTTCGGTGACGACGTAGTTGGCGATCAAGATGAGGATCGAGGCCGAGACCACCGCGCGGGTGGTCGCCGCCCCCACACCCTGGGCACCGCCCTTCGAGCGGTAGCCGTGGTAGCAGCCCATCAAGGTCAAGAGGAAGCCGAACACGGCCGCCTTGACGAGGCCCGAGACGACGTCTTGGGTCTCGAGGTGCTCGAAGCTGCGGTTGATGTACTCGATCGGGCCGAAGCCGAGCTTGTAGACCGAGACCAGCCAGCCGCCCATGACCCCGATCACGTCGGCCACGAGGACGAGCGCCGGCAGCATGAGCGTGCCCGCGAGGAGGCGCGGGAAGACCAAGTAGCGCAACGGGTCGGTGGCGAGCGTGGTCAAGGCGTCGATCTGCTCGGTCACCCGCATCGTGCCGAGTTCGGCGGCGATCGAGGCGCCGACGCGGCCGGCGACCATGAGGCCGGCCAAGACGGGCCCGAGCTCGCGGGTCATCGACAAGACGACGATCGTCGGGATGGCGCTTTGCGCCTCGAAGCGGGAGAAGCCCGTGTAGCTCTGCAGCGCCAGCACCATGCCGGTGAAGACCGCGGTCAAGCCCACCACGGGCAGGGAGAAATAGCCCATCTCGAGCATCTGCCGGCCGAGCTGGCGCCAATAGAGTCGACCCGTGAGGCCGCTCACCACGGCGCGGAGCGCGAAAAGCACGACCGCGCCCACGGTCGAAAGGAGGGCGAGGGTCGCCCGGCCCACGGCCGCGAGGAGGCTCAAGGTGCCGCCTCCGCGGCGAGCCAGCGCCGCTCGAAGCGCCGGCCGAGCCGGGTCAGGACCTCGTAGCCGATGGTCGAGGCGGCCTCGGCCAGATCGTCGACCCCGAAGGCCTCGCCCAACAGCTCGACCGGGGTGCCGGGACCGACCCGATCGGCCGGCACGGCCGTGACGTCGAGCGTCAAGAGATCCATCGACACGCGGCCCACGACCGGCACCTCCTGGCCGGCGATCCGGGCCCGGCCGCGGCCCGAGGCGGCGCGCGGCCAGCCGTCGGCGTAGCCCACGGGGACCACGGCGATGCGCGCCCCGGGGCGGGTCGGATGGGTGGCGCCGTAGCCCACCGAGCCCGGCTCGCGGACCTCGTGGACCTTGAGCACCGGGGCCTCGAGGCGGACCACCGGGCGCATCGGATTGGGCCGGCCGGGGGTCGGGTTGACCCCGTAAAGGGCGGCACCGGGGCGGACCTGGTCGAGCCGGAAGGCGGGGCCCAAGAACAGACCCGAGGAGGCGGCGAGGCCGGCCGGTGCCGGCGGCAGCCGGGCCCGCATCCTCGCGAAGGCGGCCCTTTGGCGCTCGTTCAGGGGATGGGCCGGCTCGTCGGCGCAGGCGAGGTGGCTCGCGACCAGGACGAGCTCGAGCCCGGCGAAGGCGGCGGGGCCGAGCTCGGCCACCTCGGCGGCCGACAGGCCGAGCCGGGTAAGGCCGGTGTCGAGCAGGAGCGCGGTCGCAAGCCGCTGCTCGACCGCGCGGGCGGTCCGCTGCCAGAGGGCGAGCTCTCCCGGCTCGCCGATCACCGGGACGAGCCGGGCGGCCACGAGGCGGGCCGGCGGCCGCCCGGCGAGGCCGTCGAGCACGAGGATGCGGGCCTCGGGCAGGATGCCGCGCAGCGCCTCGCCCTCCTCGAGGCGGGCCACGAAGAAGGTCCGGCATCCGGCGCGGGCCAGCGCCCGAGCCACGGGTTCGAGCCCGAGTCCGTAAGCGTCGGCTTTGACGACGGCCGCGACCTCGGCGCCCGAGGCGATCCGGCCGAGGCTCCGCCAATTGGCGACCAGGGCCGCGAGGTCGACCGTGAGCCGCGCCCGCTCGAGCCGCTCGGCACGATCCGAGGTCAATAGCAGCCTTCCGCGTAGGCGTCGGTCTCGAGGTTGCGGAAGCGGCCGTAGGCGGCGTCGAACTGGAGGGCGACGTTGCCGATCGGCCCGTTGCGCTGCTTGGCGATGATGACCTCGGCCTTGTTGTGCACCTTCTCGCAGCGCTGGACCCATTCCTGGTAGCGGAGCTGGAACTTCTCGATCGCCTCGCCCTCGCGCTGGGTGGGCACGGCACGTGAAAGATAGTACTCCTCGCGGAAGACGAACATGACGACGTCCGCGTCCTGCTCGATCGAGCCCGATTCGCGCAGGTCCGAGAGCATCGGCCGCTTGTCGTCGCGCGCCTCGACGGCGCGGGAGAGCTGCGAGAGGGCTAGCACCGGGACCGCGAGCTCCTTGGCGAGTGCTTTGAGGCCCTGGGTGATCTCCGAGACCTCCTGGACGCGGTTGCCCGGGCCGTAATGGCCCGCGCCGCGCAACAGCTGGAGATAGTCGACGACCACGAGGTCGAGCCCGTGCAGCCGCTTCAAGCGGCGGGCCCGGGTCCTGAGCCCAGCCACGGTCAAGGCCGGGGTGTCGTCGATCCAAAGCGCCATCGAGGCGAGCCGCTGGCCGGCCCGGGCGATCCGCGGCCAGTCCTCGGCGCCGAGCTGGCCGCGGCGCAACTCGTCGGAGGGGATCTGCGCCTCGGCCGAAAGGAGCCGCAAGGCGAGCTGCTCGGCCGACATCTCGAGCGAGAACAGGCCCACCCGGTAGCCGGCCGGCTCGCCCGGCCGCCGCTGGGATTCGGGCCGCGGCGTCGAGGCGGCATTCGCCGCGATCGTGATCGCGAGGGCGGTCTTGCCCATGCTCGGCCGGCCGGCCAGGATCACGAGATCGGAGGGCTGCAGGCCGCCCAGCTTCTGGTCGAGGCCCTCGAGCCGGGTCGGCACGCCGGTCACGTGGCCGGCCTTGTCGAAGGCGCTCTGGACGTGCCGCACGGCCGCCGCCAGGACCTCGGGGAAGGCGCGGAACGCACCGCCCGGGCGGCCGGTCTCGGCGAGCGCGAAGAGCTGCTGCTCGGCGAGCTCCACCTGCTCGGGGCCGGACAGCTCGCAGCTCCGGTCGAAGGCCCGGTTGACGACCTCCTCGCCCACCCGGATCAGCCGCCTGCGGATCGCCAGGTCGTGGACGATGCGGCCGTAATGCGCGGTATCCACGATCGCCTCGGCCGCGGCCGCGAGCCGGGCCAGATAGCGGGCACCGTCGAGCTCCTTGAGCGCCGGGTCGGTCTCGAACAGGTGGAACAGGGTCTTGTGGTTGGCGATCCGGCCGTCGGCGATCCACTGCGCGCAGGTCGCGTAGATCCGCTGGTGCACGGGATCGTAGAAATCCTCGGCCGAGAGGAAGGTCTCGACCTGCTGGTAGGCCTCGTTGTTGACCAGGATCGCGCCGAGCACGGTCTGCTCGGCCTCGAGGTTGTAGGGCAGGGTGCGGATCGCGGGCTCGCCCCCGAGCGGCAGGGGCGGCACGCGCAGAGCCTCGGCGATCGGCATGGATCCGGTGGTCGTGGCGGTCGGCACGGGAGGAGCCTAGCAGCGCCGGACCGGGCCGGCGAGCGGTCGCCCGCGCCTTCCTGTGGGCGGGGCTGTGGACGGCGCGCCGGGCTTGTGGACCGCGTGTGGAAGCCCGCCCCGCGCGCGCCGAGCGGACGGCCCGGCTCCGCCCGGCGCCGCCCCTGCCCGGCGCGCGCCGCTCAGGCCGCGCAGAGCTCGGCCACGGCATCCGGCCGCGCCTGCAGGCGCAGGTACTGCTCCTGCAGGAAGCGGATCGTCTCGGGCCCGTACTCGCTGCGCGGCGGCTTGCCGTCGACCGCCGCCTCGGCGAACTCGATCGCCATCCGCACGAGCACGTAGTGGGCGACCGGGAAGCCGGCGCGCAGGCAGATCGCGGCGAGCCGCCGGCGGTCCGGGTCGTAGAGCAGCTTGCGGACCCGCGCCACGGGCTCGCGGGCGTGCAGCGCCACGCCGATCTCGAAGCCGGCCACGTCGCCGTCGCGCAGCATGGCCAAGAGATCCTCGTGGCCGAGCTCGCCCGCCTGGAACCGTTCGCGCAGTTGCCGCTCCCGCTGCCGGTCGCCGTGGTCGCGGGCGACGAGGTCGATCGCCGAGCGCTCGCGCGCCGCCCGCACGATCGCCTGCGCTTGTTCGAGCGGCATCCGGTGGTTGGCCACGAGCTCCCACTCGAGCCGCTCGGCGATCGCCCGCACCAGCCGGTCGACCAGCTCGAAGGACAGCTCGGGGCGGCGCACGAGGCGCTCTTGGACCTCGCGTTCGCGGCCGAACTCGGCGACCACCCGGCGCAGCGTCTCCTCCTTCAGCCGGGCGCCCACGTTGCCCACGAGCCGGGCGACCACCGAGCTCTCGCCCGTGTCGACCAGGACCTCGCTCACGGCTTCGGAAACCTGGCTGCGGCCGGCGACCGCGAGGGCGTATTGGATGGCATTGGTGCGGACGATCTCGATCAGGTCCTGGTCGGTCAAGAGCGGGCTGTGGCGGAGCACCGGCTCGGCCACCTCGATCGCGTCGGTGGCGAGCCGGCGGACGATCGAGGGCGGCACCTCGCTGCTCGTCGCGACCGCTTCGGCGAGCGCCTTCCTCACTTCTTTGGCGACGTCGCGGACCAGGAGCTCGAGCACTGCCTCGACCAGCCGAGGGTCGACCTCGCGGGCGAGCTCGCCCGCGCTCCGGCCGAGCTTGGCGGCGATCTGCGCCCGCTGGGCCGGCGACGGGTCGTTCCGCAACGCCGCCACGTCGGCCCGGGTCAGGGCCTCGGGCCGCGCCGGGGCCGCGGGGGCCGCCCGCAACAGCTGTTGCCGCCGACGACAACCCGCCCGCCCGTCCGCCGTGAGGCCCTCGCGCATCGCTCGACCGCTCCGCATCACCGAGACCGCGGGATGCTCCGGGCACCCCTGGCTCTTCCTCGCACGCCTCGGTTAAGAAAAGGTTGTGAGCGTCGCGCTCCCTCCCCCCTCACGCGAAGTCGTGACCGCCGAGGTCCGCCGCGGCACGATGCGCCTTTTGGCCGAGCTCGGCTTCGCACCCTTGGCGGAAGTGCCGCTCACGAGCGGCCGCCGGCTCGATCTCTTGGCGCTCGCGGCCGACGGCACCTTCTGGGCGGTCGAGATCAAGAGCGGGCTCGCCGACTTCCGGGCCGATTCGAAATGGCCCGACTATCTGCCCTGGGCCGATCGCTTCTTCTTCGCCGTGCCGCCCGATTTCCCGACCCCGGTGCTGCCGGCCGAGGAGGGGCTGATCCTCGCCGACCGGTTCGAGGCGGCGATCCTGCGCACCGGGCCGCTCCGGCCGCTCCCCGGCGCCCGCCGGCGGGCGCTCCTGCTGCGCTTCGCCCGGCTCGCCGCGGCCCGCGCGCACGGCCTCGAGGACCCGCCGCTCGGCGCCTCCCTCGCGGGCGGCGCGGGCTAGTCCTCGGCCAGCCACTCGTCGATCAGGAAGCGGGCGATGCTGTCGGGGTTGGGAAGGCGCACCGGCCGGTTCGCCTCGTCGAGGAGCTCGGCCCGGTGGAACCAGCGCGCATCCTCGAGCTCGTCGAGCTCGATGGCGAGCTCGCCACCCGGGGCGACCGCGCGGAAGCCGAGCATCAGGCTCTGCGGGAAGGGCCAGGGCTGCGAGGAACGGTAGCGGATCTCGGCGAGCTCGAGGCCGACCTCCTCGCGGACCTCGCGGCGGACCGCCGCCTCGAGCGACTCGCCCGGCTCCACGAAGCCGGCCAAGGTCGAATACATGCCGGGCGGGAAGCGCGGCGCCCGGCCGAGCACGCAGCGCGCGCCCGCGGTCACGAGCACGATGACCGCGGGGTCGGTACGCGGGAAAGCGTCGGCCGCACAGGCCGTGCAGCGCCGCACGTGGCCGGCCTCGACCGCGGTGGTGGGCGCACCGCAACGGCCGCAGAAGCGGTGCGTGCGATGCCAATGCGCGAGCGCCCGGGCATAGGCCAAAAGGCCCGCCTCGGCGGCACCCAGGAGCGGGGCGAGGGCGCGCAACTCGACGAGCCGCCCCTCGATCCCGGGCCGCTCGCCGGCGAGGTCGAGGGCGAAGACCGCGCGTCCCTCGTGCAGGCCCAAAAAGACCGCGCTTTCGGGGACCGCCCCGCCGAGCGTCGCCGGATCGAGCGGGAACGGGTCGGGGCCGGTGGGCCGGTCGACCACCAGGAGCCGCAGCTCGTCGAGCGCCACGACGCGGGTGAGCGGGTCGCGCCGCCGCTCGGCGAGCCAGGCCGGGTCGCGCCGGCGCGCCGCGGCTCGGTCGAGGCCGACCGTGGTGTAGAGGTGCGGCGGCGGGTTGGCGATCGGACGCAAGGGCGGGCCTCCCGGCGCCGGACGCGGGCCGGCGCCCGGCGGGCTTTTCCGGCGGCCGCGGATCTTGCGCAAGCACCGAGGGCGGTCGATATAGCGCTTGGAAGGCTGGCGGCGGACGACACCCTCGCCAACCCGGTCAGGTCCGGAAGGAAGCAGCCGTAACGAGTTCCGTGCCGGGTCGTCCGCCAGCCTTCCACCGCGACGTCGAGGTCGCGCCCGTCCGCCCGCCGTCCCGTCCCCCCGCGCGATGACCGAGGAGAGGGTGCAAGGCGCCTATCGCGTGCTCGCCCGGACCTACCGGCCGGGCCGGCTTTCCGAGCTGATCGGCCAGGAGGTGCTGGTCCGCACCGTCACCAACGCCTTCAAGACCGGCCGGATCGCGCACGCCTTCCTGCTCTCGGGGATTCGCGGGGTGGGCAAAACGACGACCGCCCGGATCCTCGCCAAGGGGCTCAATTGCGTGGGCCCCGACGGCAAAGGTGGCCCCACCCCGGAGCCCTGTGGGGTCTGCCCCTCCTGCGTGGCGATCGGCGAGGACCGCTCGCTCGACGTCATCGAGATGGACGCCGCCTCGCAGACCGGCAAAGCCGACGTCCTCGATCTCGTCCAGGGCATCCAGCTCGCGCCCGCCGCTTCGCGCTTCAAGGTCTACATCCTGGACGAGGTCCACATGCTCTCGGAGAAGGCGTGGAACGCCCTTCTCAAGACCGTCGAGGAGCCGCCGCCGCACGCCAAGTTCGTCTTCGCCACGACCGAGATCCGCAAGGTGCCGGTCACCGTGCTCTCGCGCTGCCAGCGCTTCGAGCTGCGCCGCGTGGAGCCCGCCCGGCTCGCCGCGCACCTCGCCGAGGTCTGCGAGAAGGAAGGGGTCGAGGCCGAGCCCGCCGCGCTCGACCTCCTGGCCTCTGCCGCCGAGGGCTCGGTCCGCGACGCGCTCTCGCTCCTCGACCAGGCCATCGCCGTGGGCGAGGGCCGGGTCGAGGCGGCCCTCGTCCAGGACATGCTCGGGCTCGCCGACCGGGGACGGCTGCTCGACCTGCTCGAGGCGGCGATGGGTCGCGAGCCCGGCCGGGTCCTCGACCGGCAGGGCGAGCTCCACGCCCTCGGCGCCGACCCGCGAATGGTCCTCCA
>Ga0308391_1000051_pt1 | contig 41849 bp, 44 predicted proteins | sample Hotspr20Samplet1_FD_202363 | JGI IMG/M metagenome (GOLD analysis project Ga0308391, IMG submission 202363) | Hot spring phototrophic mat microbial communities from Octopus Spring, Yellowstone National Park, Wyoming, United States - 20050623_t1 ... | reverse complement strand
GATTGGGTGATGGTAATAAAGATATATATATAAGAGCAAATTTGGGACAGTTTTGGGACAAAAAAGACCACTAAGACAGATAAGGTAAAACACCCAATCAGAACAATCCACCCAATCTTCAACCTGAGATTCATACAAAATTGGTGCGAAAATCTGCAAACTGGGGTATTGATTTTTTGTCGAGCAGGCATTATAATCATTATTGAAGAAAACGGTAACGATAGACAGGGAGGAAGGGACGATGGAAGGCATGGAAGAGATGGACGACAAGGTGAAGTTGTTCGACAACGGACACGTTGCAATCTATCGGATCGGCCTGGACTATTGGATCTATGATGGAACCTGGGAGCTCGTCTCCTGGGAGTACGTAGAACAGATCTGGGTAGAAGAAGAAGAAGACGACGATGAAGACGAAAAATGAGCTCATCGCCCGGATCCTGTTGCTCGACCCGTTGGCCAAGCGGTGGAAACTCCAGAAGCAGAAGGGCCAGGAGTTGACGCAACTCCTGGCCCCCACCGACACGACGTCCCCCGGTGGCCGTTCCAAAGAAGAGGGTCACAGCCCGGAACTGGTCAACGAGGACGGGGGCGTCGGTACAAGGTCTACTCAACCTACCGTGAATCCGTATACATCCCTGTCACCCCCGACTAGAAGATAGGAGGAAGAAGATGGAAGGCTGGGTTCTTTTGACTACCGGATGGGCAAGTGACACAGGGCGAGTCGAAATCTACACACACCCGGGTACTTCGACACGATTTCGAGTAGTCTCCTCTTCGAAAGAGGCTATTGTCTCCAGAGAAGATATGAGACAACTCTGGCGGAAAGTCGACGGGGAGGCTGTACGACAGTACCGGGAGAGGACGGGGAGCACCTCGCCCAGGCTCACCCGAGGCTGGCACGACTGCTGGACTCCCTACGGGGTCATCTCGCTAGACGTCATCCTTGACGACGGTATCCCCCGGGCCGCAATCGAGGTTCGGTTCGACGGCTACGAGTTTTGTCACTTCACCCCCTGATTTCTCACCCCTACACCTCCGTGGTCCTCTCCACGGGGGTGTGGACCCATTGGGACCCTTTATGGGACGCAATGGGACAGTGTCCCATAAGTGAGACGAAGATGACCCCTATCTTGGATAGGGGAGATGAGCAGACTTCACACATTCATCAGAGGTGGTGTGTTGAAAATTGGTGCAAAATCCTGCAAATTGGGGTATTGATTTTTCATCGAGGAGGTATTATAATCATTATTGAAGAAACGGGATGACAACAGAAAGGAGACACCGGTGGAAACGAAACAGGTGACACCATCGACCCGACGAGTGAAGAGAGTCACAGTACGGAACCAGAAGCTCATACTCGACGGGTTTCTGAAAACATTCCCAGAGATCGAGCTCGACGAGGTGTGGTTGATCATGTTCGAAGACGGAGCTTTTATCGGGGCTCGGGGGGATCGATACAAGGTGTACTCGAACTACCGTGAATACGTATTTGTCCCTTTACCCCCTGACGCCCCGATCCTGACTCCGAACTCCTGAATCCGAACTCCTCACCCCTCACTCCTCACCCCCGTGGTCTCTCCACGGGGGTTTCCGCTTCATTGGGACACCTTATGAGATGCAATGGGACAGTGTCCCAGAAGTGAGATGAAGATGACCCCTATCCAGGATAGGGGAGATGAGCAGACTTCATCTGGGGACACGGGAAAGAGACGAAAAGGTGAAGAGCACTCCATCTTGATTACTCATCAAGGGGACGGAGACCTCCCGTCCAGGTCTAAGGACTTTGTCCTCTTTTGTATGAATCTCAGGTTGATGATTGGGTGGATTGTTCTGATTGGGTGTTTTACCCTATCTGTCTATAGGTGTCTCATTTTTTATTCAGTGTTTTTTACCCTATATCTGAATAAATCCACCCAATCAGAACAATCAGAACAATCTATCCCATATTTCCCTCTATAGTATTCATTATTTTTCCCTTTTTCTTTCATATAATGATTGGGTGATGGTAATAAAGATATATATATAAGAGCAAATTTGGGACAGTTTTGGGACAAAAAAGACCACTAAGACAGATAAGGTAAAACACCCAATCAGAACAATCCACCCAATCTTCAACCTGAGATTCATACAAAATTGGTGCGAAAATCTGCAAACTGAGGTATTGATTATGGCCCGAAAAGGTAATATAATAATGGTGAAGAATAGAAGTTGACCCAGAAAGGAGGTGATACGATGGACGGTCAAGTTGATCCCAAACTCCCGACCCGACAGAAGGAGGTGTTGGAAATCCTCCGACGGGAGCCGGGACTCCGAATCCACGAGATCGTTGCTCGACTCTCGCCTCCGGTGCCCAAGTACTACGTGGCGACGAGACAGCAGCTGGAGGTTCTGCTGCAGAAGGGGCTCGTTCGACGTGATCCTCCGATCCCACGGCGAGGGGGAACGAAGGTGTATTGGTACCCCGCAGATACAGAGCTGAAGGGAGACAGCAATGGCAATCACAGCAGTTGAATACCGGGTGACGACACCTGACGGGACAATCGGGTATTCAGGCTATGTGGACGGTGACGGGATCCTGAGGATCCACCCCCTCCAGGGGCCACGGGGGGTTGACTTCGCAGGAAACGAGTTCTTTTGGGACGAGCTCCCCTCACCGGACCACCTCCCGGAAGGCACGGTCTGCACCGTGTGCAACCCCGGTGGCAGTGGCTGGTACACCAGCTGTTTTGAGGTCCGGGGCAGGGAGTGGGTTCGGGTGAGTACTACGATCCCGTGGCAGCTCGAGGTGTGACCGTGTCCAATTTTCTCAACATGATCCGACAGCAACGTCGCCGATCCCGGACATTTGAGTTCACGGCGAGGACACTCTTGATCATTCTCGCCACCGTCTCGATGGGCGGGTCGGCGATCTACTGGTGGGGAGTACAATCAATGCTGACCGAGAACCGGGTGATTGCGGCAGCCTTCACGGCCATCCTGGTTCTCGCTCCCCCCAGTCTCATCACATTCCTCATCCCGTGGTCCCCCGCCGGGATGCTCCTCCAGAAAGTCAATGCCCGCACCTGGGCCTTCCCGGTCATCATTGCATCTGCCATCTATCTCGTGTACTACTCGTACCAACTCCAGTGGTCCTGGTGGGCAGCACAGCCGGTTGTCGCCGAGACCAACTTGGTCTACCAGCAGGTGTTGATCGGGATTATCGGGTTCATCGTCATTCCCGCCCTGCTGTGGGCTCCAGTCTCGACGGACGAATTAGTCGAACAGGTACGCCAAGCCCACCTGGTGAAGCGGTATGAGTTGCAGACCCAGGCGGACATTGCAATCCTGCGGGCGACACTGCTGAAGGCACAGGAGAAGGCTCTGGTGGGCTTCGCCAACCTCACGGTGGCGGAACGGGAGGAGCTGGCGGCGGTGATGCAGTCGCTGGTGAGCGGGATCGACCGCACACTGAAGGAGATCGGCCACTCGGTCAAGGCCGTCTCCGGTGTGGCACTGCCGTTTGACCATGTTCTTGAGGACAACGAAGACATTCGAGATATTCTCGACTATATCGGTGATTCACTCATCGGTGTTGATGGAGGAGATGAAGATGAAGATGAGCCCAAGACCCGACCCCCATCCGCCCGATCCGGAGTGGTGAAATGAGACCAAGACCCCCTCTCCCACCATCAGTTGAACGAGACCCTCTACTCGAGGTGTCTCCCGTACCTCGGTTCCAGCCTCGTCTCTGGGTGAAGCTTCTGGCTTTGACCCTAGGCTTCGGGTCGTACCTGACGACAGTATGGTTCGTCGAGTGGGTATGGGTCGAGGGTGGGGTCCTTGAGATCTACTTGGTGGCCGGCGTACTCGAGCTACTGTTTATCGGACTCAAGTTGTTCATCTTCGATGGACGTCGTCACTCTGACGTCCTCGGGTGGGTTGCCATCCTGGTCGACTCTCTCATCAACGCTGCAGGGATCATGCCTCGAGCCGACCGGATCCTCTCCTTCCCACCGATTACGGTCATTCTGGGGTTGCTCGGTTTGGGGGGGAGGCCACCGATGGTGGTGACAACCGTTCGTTTGGGTGATGACACCGTTTTTGTCACCCTCGGGGGCTTCATCTTATCGTTGACCCTTGGGGTGATTCTGAGTTGGCTTCCCGTGAGGTTGTGGCGGTCATGATCTGGTGGGAAACGGTCGAGATTCTGTGGTACCTTGCCATTCTCGTGATCGGAGTGTGGTACCTTCTCCCCCGTGTCGTTCGGGTGGGGATCCGATGGGCTCTAGGGGTGATGGGACATTACATTCGGACATCTCTGCTCCCATCCGTTGAGTGGTGTGCATACTGGGTCGTGACCGGGAGGCCCCCGCCTCCGGCCGAACCCACGGGAAGTGAGGGTGTGAGTGTGGGTGAAGGAGAGAGGGTGGAGTCATGGTCCTCAACCCCTCCCCCACCCTCACCGTCTCTCCCCCTTCGGGATCTCATCGACTTGGACAATATCTGGGTCGTGGGCCCCAAAGGCTCTGGCAAGACAACCGTGTTGCTGTATATTACTCAGCATCGTTCCGGTGGTCTACGGGCGATTGACCCCCACGGCTACCCGGGGAAGTGGGGGAGGGCAGAGATTATCGGTGCTGGACGGGAGTATGGCAAGATCGAGACTTCCGTCCGAGACCTGGTGAAGTTGATCGACACTCGGGCTAAGGAGCTTGCCCGAGGACGAGCTTTTGAGGGGGGCTTTTCTCGAGAGACCCTCTTCGGTGATGAATGGAGGTCGTTGGTCCGTGCCGTCCCGACTATCGGGGGAGAATTGGGAACGATCCTCGCCGAAGGTCGGAAGTTCGGGGTGTGCTCAGTTGTTGCTAGTCACACTGACACTGCAGCGAGTATCGGTCTCTACGGTGAGATGGATCTCCGTGACTGCTTTGACGTGATCATCTACCTCGGTGGGGCGGCACGGAGGAAGGGGGGTGATCTTATCCCGATTGACACTGAGTGGCCAGCGTTGGCCGTCTTCCCTCAGCTTGGTCAAGTCTCACCCGTCCGGATCCCGTCACTCCCACCACCCCCTCCCCCAGTCCCTGTCGAGGATGACGTCAAGGATGGAGATGGTGACAAGGAGACGGGAGAAGAAGCCACGGGGGACACACCCATTCGATGTCCACATTGTCAGTCACCCCTTCGAAATCGTCAGCAGAGGGCCGCATCGATTCGTCTGGGGTATTGTCCTAGCTGTAAGACTGAGGTGAAAGATGGGGTTGACAGTTGATCAAGTTGTCTCCCAAGTGGGAGAAGTGTACCGCCCATCAATTCAAGCTTTGTTTCAGGGAGTCTCTCAGAAGGACCTCGAGAACCTTGTCCATCTCAACCCCCGGGCAGACCCTGAGATCGAGCGGATGAACTTTGTCGTTTATCTTCGGTCGAAAGGGTACCTTGTTCGTCAACATGGTCGTGGGCCTACTAGTACGTACCAAATCACCGGTTGGGAACCTCGAGTCGAGGTTCGGGAATCTATTCGATACTGGCCTGATGACCTTCTGAGAGTTCTTGACGAACTCCAATCACTCCCTCGAGTCTTGTCAACCGATTGGGAGACCTTCTATCGAGATCAATCTTCTCGAGACTTTTCGGGACCACTCCCTCACTCAATCTCGTGGCTTGTCGTGTGGTCCTACCTCATTTCACAACGAGAAGCATTCTGGGTTCGAACCTCGACTCTCTCGGCAATCCTGGTCCGTCGGTTTCGAGAGAAGCCTCGATGGGGGGTAGTCTACGTCTCAGGGTCTCTCCAGGATCTTCGAGATCTTGTCATTCGGGTCTCTTCGGTGAGTTTGAGGGCTGTGTCTATTTTCGGTCTGCAGAACCACGAAGCCCAAAAATTCTGTCAACTCTCTCCTGGTGTCGTCATGACTGAGCGGGAAGCCGTTTACGATCTTGATCGAGTATTGTCGAATCTCTCCGAGGTGTTCAACCCTCGAGGGCTTCGCCAACTCCGAGCACGGGAGCGAGAGTGCTTTCTCCGAGACCCCGACGTGGAGTTGTCTCGGAGAGTTGTCGACATCTGGCGAGAATTCAACGAACCCAAACAGCGTCAGCTGGCCGTGGTTCGAGACTACCTTGCTCTCGAGAGTCCCGCCCCGAAAGAGTGGTTCTTGGGTGTCCGAGACAACTTCCCCGTGTCGGTGATCCTTGCTGAGCGTTGGCCTCGAGACCCCACGTATGCATTCGAGATTGTCTCAAAGGGCTTGAACTATACATCGATGCCCGGGGGAAAGCCTGGGATCTCGGATTGGGCTACTGTCAAGGAGTTTGAATGTCTTCGAGACCGAGGAGTCCGGTATCTCAATGCTGGATCAGTTGATGGAGGGACAGATGGTCTTCGAATCCACAAAGGTCGATTCACATTCGGCGAGTGGCAGCGGACACCCCGTGTCATCTCGAAGGAGGCGTTCTATATCCCTCGAGATTTTTGATGACTTCTCTCCCGGTCTCCCCCCTCGATCGTGGTGGTGTCAGCAGGTCCACCTTCGACCGAATTTCTACAACAGTCCCGACATCCTTCGATGTTACGAGATGGCTCGTGATCAAGGGAGTCTCGTCTGGCGTTCTGGAGTCCCTCTCTGTGTTGTTCTTCAGCGATACTCGTCAGCCCCACGATTTCGTCTCTGGGCCCTTCGGGGGACTGCTTCTGACCTTCTCGAGATCGCCGGTGAATACGGGTCTCGGTCAGCTCGTCCGGTCACCATCAATAACATCGATCATGAGACAGCTGAAGAGCTCCTCTACCTCCATCCCCGTGGGTCGTTGAAGGTCTCGGAGGAGATCCTTGTCTCAACCGAGGATATTGCTCGTTCTCCTGATCGGTTCTTCAACTCTCGAGCTCTGACATCTCTTCGTCGGGATCGTCGAGAAATGGTGTATTCCCTCGTTGATCCAGGGTCTCCTGAAGTTGATTCTGTCATCTCTACGTGGAAGTCGTTCCTCGGACATCGTCACTTTCGTCTCTCAATCGTTCGGGACTACGTATCTAATCGTTGGCCCTACGGCTACCACTATCTGGGAATGCGAGGTGGAGTCCCGGTGTGTACCCAGATCATCTTCCCACACCCGGGAGCCCCCGGACACGGGGTCCAGGCGGTCGAGAAGTCGTTGAACTATTCACAGATGCCCGGGGGTCGTCCGGGGACTTCTGATGCCAACCTCCTCTTGGTCTGTGAAGATCTTGCCTCTCGAGGGATCCAATATCTCAATCTTGGGACGTACGATGGAGGAGCTCCTGGGCTTGGGGCTCGGAAGCGTCGATTTGTCCACGAGGTCATCCATTCGTACGTCTTTACCACGGCCTACGGGGGGAAGCATGAGGATCGGGATTGACTGTGACTCAACGTTGTCGAACCTTCTCGACGTGTGGTTGTCGAAGTACAATCGAGACTACGATGACAACATCACTCCCGAGAAGATTCTAACGTACGAGATCCACCGGTATGTTCGATGCGGAGAGAAGATCTACGACTATCTCACTCCCCGCCTCTTTCGGTCCACTCGACCTCTGCCCTGGGCAGTGGATGCCGTCCTTGCCCTCCATCTTCTCGGATTCAACCCTACCATCATCACCCGTGTTTGGCCGGGGACGTACGATGCAAAGATGAAGTGGCTGTCGACATATTTCCCCCAGTGTCCCGTCGTGTGTACAGAAGCCAAGGAATTGGTGGCTGTCGACTACTGGATTGATGACTGTCCGGATGTTTTGTCAAAAGTCCCTTGGGAACGGGCCGTTTGCTTCACCAACGAGGATCGGTACGGGTACACGTGGTCCTGGCGGGGAGCTCGTCTTCGATCTTGGCGTAGCCTTCCGGTCCTATTTCTCGGGCTCAAGATCGGTCCCGTTGAGCGTCTTACCTGGCCTGATTGGGACGAGGATACCTATCGAACAGCCCCTCCCAGCTATCTTGTCTACCGAGGTGAGGGAGGTGAGGGAGGTGAAGGATGACAATTGGGACTCTCCTCCCCAGAGACTTTGATGACTTTGTCTACGATTGGGGGCGTACATACTCGATTTTCTTCTCTCAACCCTTGACCCTCGTTGTTCCCGGGGTCGGGAAGGGGACGTTCGGGAGTGGGTTAGGGGGGTTTTCTCCATCGATCTTCTCCCGTGGGATGAAGTGCATTGCCTGTGGACGTTGTTGTTACGGTCGAGAACGTGTATGGACCTGGTTTGTCGATCCCGATGTGACTCCCCCGGAGGACACCTCTGCCTTTACCATCTTCGTCAACGGTGCCCCCGTGCCCCTGTGGGTACACGTCAACCGTGGAGACCCTCGGATAGACGGTTGTGACTATCTCATCAACAAGGGCAGTCTTTCTCTTGACGGGGTCACTCCATCACAGGGGTTCTGTCGACTCTGGGCGGAGGGACGGGACCTGCCTACCCATTGTCGTCAGCTCCCAGACTATGCAGTATACCCGGTCCGTGGGACTCCCCTCCTCTCTCGACGTCTCCCTCCCAGGAACTGGCGAGCACCCAAATGTCCCATCGATGTTGCATCACTCCCCCTCGACCAAGAGACGATCGAGAAGGATCGATACGTGTGGCATCGATGGCTAGTTGGCCTTCGGGGGCTCCCGGGGTGTCACATCGAGGAGATCTACGAGTTGTGGGAGAAGCTTCTCCATACCCCTCCTCGGACCCCCGTCCTCTTTTCTGAGTTTGTGTGAAGTCTGCTAGTCTCCCCTATCCAAGGTAGGGGTAGAACAGCAGACTTCACCCATCCCCGTGGGGGTTGCGATGAAGTCTGCTAGTCTCCCCTATCCAAGGTAGGGGTAGAACAGCAGACTTCAGTTGTGGTGAAAATTGGGTGAAATCACTCGAAATTGGCTCTTGATTTTGCCCGAGAACGGTATTATAATGTAATTGTAAGAGAACAATCCAACAATTCACGGGAGGACAGCTATGGCACACCAAGGATTCGGCGAACGGTTCTACTCACGAGGCCAGAGCATGTGGCACGGGCTGGGAATCGTCAACGATCGGGACCAAACGGCGGTCGAGACACTCGAGATGATCGGAGGCTACGAGGTCACAATCGAGCCACTGTACACCTCAAGCGGCATCCCGGTCAACCTCGGGGCGATTGTCCGACACCCCACCCACGATGATCCAGAGCCCAAGATTCTGGGGACATGCTCCCCTGACTACCCCTTGATAACTCCCAGAGAGGCTGCAGAGATCTGGGACGAAGTTGTCAAAGCCCCCGTCGAGACCATGGGGGCACTGTTCGATGGGGCTACCCTCTACATTACCACTAAGCTCCCCACCATTGACGTCCGGGGGGACGAGGTGAGGAACTTTCTCCTCTTCGTGTCCCCGATGACAGGGACGGAAGCTCTTCGAGCTCGGAACGTGTCTGAGAGGGTTGTCTGTGCAAACACCCTGCGGATGGCCGAGGCTACCGCAGGAGAGTCGTACCGAGTGGTCCATGACCGACATGCTCGGCTCAAGATTCGGGCGGCTCTCGAAGGATTGTACAATCGGGCAGTCAACCGAGTCGGTCGGTTTACGGAGATCTTCACCCTCATGGCTGACCATCGAGTCACGCCAGAAGAGGTCAATTACGTGATTGACACCGTCTACACGATTGAACCGGCCCCACAGGTGGAGCACTTGCCTCCCGAGATTGCCGAGCGGAGGATGGGTGCCTGGGAACTCAATGCAAGTTGGACGACACGACGTCGACAGGCCGTGCGGGAGATCTTCAGCGGTGCTGGAGTTGGCTCAGATACTCCGGCCTACGCTGGGACTGCTTGGGGGCTCTACAACGCCATCCAGGAGGCCGAGCAGTACCTTGGCCGGCCACGGGGGGTGAAGACGGTCGTCCAGGACATGATCTCTGGCTACCGAGGACGGATCATGGAGAGAGGGTTCGAGGTTGTTGCTGCAGTTGTGACCGGAGGTAAGCGATGAAGTCTGCTAGTCTCCCCTATCCAAGGTAGGGGTAGAACAGCAGACTTCACCCAAAAATTGACCGGAGGTAAGCGATGAAACTCCAAGTTGTCTTATCGGACGGGACGGACTATACGTGGGTCCCCGGAGAAAGGGCTCGAGGGGGATGGCTCAAGAAGGACGGGATTCGGGTGGCTTGGTGCTGGGGTCTTCTTGATGCACTGAGACTTCTCCTCGATGATGAGGTTGACACCCCGATCGAGTCAATCGAGTTGACCGTCGGGGATCGAGTCACCGTCTGGAGGGACGGAGACGATGACCTCGAGGGTCTCCCTTCGTCCCTCCGACGACAGGCTACCCTGAACCACTTTTTATCCCGACTTCTCTCGTGAGTCTGGAGGGTCTTGGAAGAGACGTCGGTGAAGGCCGAGTCTCTCCAAGACCGATGCCTGTGAATTGAGGAGAGAGATCAGTGTCCGTTGCTGGGACTCAAGAAGTTCCTCGACTCTTGCTAGAGTGATCGCTACTCGTTCTAGCTTGTCAGCGATCTTTTCCCACGCCTGGAGCTGCTTCTCAGTCAAGCTGTATGCAAATCGAGTTCCTTCAGCTCGTGAAGTCTCTGCCTGGTCTGCTCGACGGTCCCACGAGTCAAGTAGTCTCGGGATTAGATCTCGAATAGCGATGTATAGGATGAAGATCAGCCACCCTCCCTCCCGGAGGAGGGTCGAGTAGTCAAGTCCGTCCATCGTAAGTGTCTCCATTGTTCGACTGATGAGAGGACCCAAGATCGTGTCACAGCCCTCCCTGGGCAGGTTTTTGGTGAGAAGTCCCGGTGGAAGTAGAGCTTCGAATCGAGCTGGAGAGACAGCTTCTGCTCAAGTCCGATCAACACAGCACAGGTGTGGTCGAGAACTCTCCCACTGGGCCGTTGGTGGTCATAGTCCCCGACCATTTCAACTCCGATCGAATACCAACCACGGGAGAGAGAACCGTTCCCCGCCCCAGCATGGATACCGACCCGATTCATCGGGGTGAAGAGCCAAATCCCGTCCGGGGCACAGAAGAGATGGGGACCGGCCGTCCATCCCTTTCCCCCGTAGTACCTCTGTATGGCTCGAAGGGTCCTTGACCCTCTCCACTGTTCCACAGTCGGTCGCCAGGTGTGATGGAGGACGATCCGATCGGGTCGGATGGGCCCGAATGAGTATGATCGAATGTACTCGATCCATTCAGGGATCGAGAGGCAGTCTCCGAGAATGTGTGGAATCATGTTGTCCCCGTTCCTCTCGCTTCTTGAACATTCTCCTTGATCGAGGTGATCAGTGACAGAATCGCCGGGCCAGCACCCACGGTGACCAGGGTTTCGAACAAGAGATCTCGGATCTCTGGGAGTCGGTCAACTCCAAGGTAGGTCAGTGAGAAGATCATAAAGTGGCCGATGAGGAAGGGGAGGACGTTGGTGAAGTACCATTCTCCCAATCGAGAGAAGTCGAAGGTCCTCGTCCGAAGAGCTGCGATGACTCCGGTGATAAGATCGATGATAACAAGCCAGAAGATGGCTTGTGTTCGGATGTCAGTTGCGAAGTCCTGGAGCATGGCCATGTGAGTCTCCTTTCGTTTACGTCGTTTACGGTACACCGATAATCGGTAGAATAATCCGGTATCGATATCGGATCGGGAGAGGTGGGCTGCAGACAAGCTGGGCTGTGCATGCTACATCCCCCGGTAGGAAGGCGTAGTGGATGTCAACCCACCCCTGGGGTGGCCACAGTCGACACTCGGCCCCACGGGTTGAATAGAGAAGCCACCCCGAGACCCCGTCCCGTGATCTCCACACGGTTGACTCAACTGAAACACAGATTTCTACCCGCCCGTCATCAACCCACTTGACTGTCGGAGCTACTTGTCCGTTAGCATCAGCGATCGGGTAAGCCCCTACGGTCGGGGTGGGGAGAGGCTCTCGAGTCGGGATCGGAGTCTCCGTGGCTCTCCCGGTCAAGACCCCACGATTAGGGCCTCCTTGGGACGGGACGACTGGAACGATGATTCCGACGATCAGCAGTGACGGGATGAGTAGACGTAGTATCATTGATAGACCTTTCGATAACCTCAAGCTCATGGAGGAGTAACATGATAGCAAACGCGAGTCCTGGGAGAGGGATGCTGACAAGGATGCTCAAAAGGAACAAAACCCAGTCGAATTGTGATAAAAAGGCTGAGCTACTCTGGAACACCCCCGGAACACGGAGGCTGTAGTCGGCAAGGATGTTGAGGACGATTGCTGTGGCAACTCCGATCCGAGCAACCCACTGGCTGTACTTCTGGAGATGTCGAGGGACACGAAGGGTGACCACCGTAAGGTAGGCCAATTCGATCCCGATTGCAGCAAGCCAGCCTGCGACCTGCCCCCGTGTGGTTGAAACGATGGCGTAGACTCCCAAAGCTGACGGGATGGAGAGGAGGACGACAGCAAGAATGGCGAGTAGTTTTCGGTTCATGGATACACTCCTGGTATTCTAGCTATTGCTATATGGACGTGGAACTCTGTTGGTAGGGTTGATGTAGGAGACCCCCGAGTATGGAAGACTCGAACATCCAAGGTATCCCCCCGGTTACATCGGACCATTGCAGCCCCGGCAATCTGTAGAGTGATGGTTGATGTCGAATAGACGGCTCTGTGGGTAAGATCCGAAGTTCGAACCCCGGTTCGGAAGAGAGATAGGATTGCACCTGTCCCTGTTCCCCAAGAGGCCACGTCGAATAGGACGCCTGTTGTTACGAGGTACATCCCCTGAATAGGACACGTATACCTCCAGTCGGGGCCCGTTGTGACAGCATTGTGGCTGTCATGGCCAACAGTGTTGAAGTTTACCGGGGTGAACGTTTGATTAGGGATGCTCTGAGCAACCGTCTGGTAGTATCGGGCCCCGACATAGATCGGGATCTCCGGTGGCTGCTGTGATCGAAGGACTGCCCAAACTCGGTCGAATTCTTGTGAGATCTGTGCAAGGAGGTCGGGTGTCATATCTGGTCTACCTTGACTCGAAGGGTGTCAGAAACGACTCCCTGATGAACCGTTACCGATAGGGTATTTAGTCGAGCGTAGAAGATGCGGTCGAAGTCCTCGATTCGAACGTAGTCTCCGTAGTCAAAGTCTACTCCCCGGACGAACCCCGGAGCGGAGATGATGGTCCCGGTATACGTGACCTTAGGGACACCCTCACGGACCAGGGCAGCTGCTCGCTGGTTCAACGTTGATTGATCTGTGATGTTCGAATCTTCAGTAAAAGCTTCAATTCGACCGAAGGGGGATCGCTCGAGACGTCGTCGGTCGATAGCAGTCCCGATCAATCGGAGGACTCCCTCTCCTGCTCCTCCAACGGCCCCGAAGGTGACTTCGTCGATTTCATCGATGACCAATTCGGCATCGATGATATTCCCCATTGCCCTACTCAGTGGACGTCCTGCTCGACGGTCTCTCCCCCGCTGTGACGGGAAGACATCGAAGATGAGACGACCACCGGATGAGTACACCTCGGCGAAGAGGGGTTGACCGTTTGCAGCAGATGCATCACAGATCTCTTTGATGACTTGACTCAACCTTCTCCGTGTCCGGCTGAGGGACACATTCGGGCCTGCACCGGAATTCCCAGCAATGCTCAGAAGGGAGGAAATGTCCACTCCGGTGTCATCTCCATCCCGATCTGGAGGGGAGACTCCCCCTCCAAGGTTCTCTCGGACAAAGTCCTTGATAACATCAGATGCCCTCCCTGTCTTCTGGGTGAACGGAGTCCCAGCACTGTAGAGGACGAATCGACTGTCAAGGAGGGCATTGACGTGGACTCCTCGAATTCTGGCTCCATTTGACGTTATTCGTCGCCATCGGATGAGGAATTCAGCATCAGCTTCAAGGGTTTCAGGCCCACCGTCAACTGAACGGTAGACAGCTATTCGGTAGTCTTTCCTGAGCTGGTTGAAGAGATCAAGATCGATGATCCCGACCTCACAGGTTCCCGTGACCCCTGTCCCGACCAATCCCAGACCGACGTTCAATGACAGAGCTGGACCGTCCACATCAGCTAGCTGGATGACCCCTCGAGGGAGGACACGACCGTTCCAGTCGAGAATCCGTACTTCGTACTCTACTGCCATATCGCTCCTCCCAAGTGACTGTGTTCAATTGACCACCACGCCGTCCAAGACACCGGGAACCCTGAGACCTCACGTGCAAGGACTTCGATGGTGTTCTCCCCCGGGACAATCGTTACAAGGGATCCAGAGAGGATCTTGTCGGATTGATCCCCCCGACGAGAGCTTACTACTCGAGGGATCCCCGACTGAAAGTCAATGATGACCGTTTCATCCCGAAGGGTGAAGTCGTCAAAGTAAAGTGTCTCACCGGTTCGAAGGTTTCGGATGTAGTATAGACAAGGCCAAGCTTCATAGTCAAGCCCAAACGTCCATCCCCCGACCGTAACACGGAACACGGGAAATGTGGGAGCCGTTCCGGGGTAGGTGAATGTGGCACGGTTGGGCATCGACCCGGGGATGTTGTATTCTCGTCCAACGAAGACTCTTCCTCCTGGACGAGCACAGACAGTAGCCACGTTCAAGTTGGCTGACATGTCTTCAACAATCCCGAAGGGGACCCAAGAAGACCCCTGGATCCACCCCACACGGGAGGGGTAGGACCGGCATCGACCGTAACCAGTTCGAGATGTTCCGGCTACAACAATCATCCCGTTGTCTACTTGGTGTGCCTGTCTCCCGACACCAGATCGGATCGGTCCTCCTTCATCGAGAGCATCACTGATGGCTTGCCATTGATACCCGTTCCATACCGCTGCCCCCCGTGTGTTCGGGACTCCCCCGGCATCGGCAAAGCTCCCGAGGACTAAAAGGTTCCCTGACGGGAGCTCGTAGAAATCAGCTGCCCATTCAAGAGGAGAGTCAAACCCACTGCCCATCTGGTTCCACCCGGAAGATCCTGGAGCCATGTTGTACCAGCCGATTCGGGTGAAGATGTTGGTTACCTCACCGGATGCGTAGAGACGGTCATTCTTCTCATCGAAATAGACAGAGACAACTGGCCCGTTGGGACTGATAGTCCCGACTGGAGCTGGAGGGGATCCCAGCTGGAACTGGGCCAGGTATGGGAACGGTTGGGTGAACTCTCCTCCGACAAAGAATGTTCCTCGAAGGCTATCCCAAGCAACCGAAGTGATCTCACCGTTGAATGGGGTCCCCGAAGTTGCGTCGATCCAGGAATCGGTACTTCGACGATAGTAGGCGACGTGGTCACGGTTGGGTGACCCTCCAGCATCTAAGAAATTCCCGACAACGATGATGTCTCCGTTTGGGAGACATAGAAGGTCGTTGATGTACCCTCCTGACGGAAAGTGAGTCCCACTCCCGATGGCGGTGAACGACCCTCCTCGAGGGGGAAAACGAACGAGTGCCCGAATCGGGTTTCCTGCAACACTGCTGAATGCTCCCCCCAGGACGAGGCTCTGGTCGAACTCATCCCAGCGGATTTTTCTAACAGGGCCGTTTGGCCCAACTGAGGGGGGAGATCCCTGGAAACTCAACCGTCTCCGGTCAAGGTTGAAGTTGTAGAAGAACCCAGGGTTTGAGACTGTGGATGTCGATGCTGACCGGAATAGCCCTTGAGACCCTGTTTTGAACCGGGGGTCTGGCTGGATGAACTGGAGGGTCACCGTTTCGGAGACCGGATTTGACTGGTTCCCTTCGAGCCCTCCGGCATATAGGCAGAAGATTTCGATCCGATCCCCGACAACCTCTCCCTGGTCCCCCCGTGGTTCGAATACAAGACGACACCAAGGGTCTCGCCAGTCTCTCGGAGCAAGGAGATTGATCAATCGAGATTTCAACTGTTGGAGCTCAGTGGTACTCCCGCCGTGGAGTCGGCACACGAGGGAAAACGATCGAGGTTTGAGTGATGTTGACGAGTAGTGTGCCCCCGGGAGACTCGACTTGTCCGAGAGTCGATGTTGGTAGATTGGGGTATCTAGACCGACCTGAGACAAAACCGTCAACCCAAGGGATGTAAGGTCGACAAGGACTCCCCCGGTTCGACAAGTTTCGAGTCGATGTGAAGGACTTTCGTGGGGGGTCCCCTCCCAGAAGTATTCTTGAGATGTTGCCGGAGAGAACTGGTCTCCGTCGATGTAGGTGGACGGTCCCGGGAGGAGTCTGCAACGTTCAAATTGGAGACCATCGACAAAGAATGGTGGTGAGGAGGAGGTCAGACACCGGACTAGAAGTCGACGAGTAAGGCTGTCATCTAACTCACGTCGAACGAGTGAGAGGTATTGCCATCGTCCGGTTCCGGTGACAACTGTCTCCGTTATGGGGTTGTTCGACGTATCGGTGATTGCGAGAGCATACCGATGACCCGTGGAACCCAAGAGCCAGCAGCTTGCTGCCCAGGTAGCGGCGAAGGTAAAGAGCCCTGTCGTTGTTCCATAGATCAGCCCATGTCCCGTGGTTCCGGCAGTCACACGGATCGAATACGCTCCGAACCGTGAATGGTCGGTAACACGAGCAAGGGTTGACCCACCGAACCCGGAAAAGTTGTTCAGAGAAAGTTCTGCCGACGGGTTGTTTACCAAGTTTTCTCGATATTCTGGGACGGCAATGAACCACACTCCGGGTTGGACAAATGCTCCCTGTTTAGGACTTTCAGGGACGGAAGGAATGATCATCAATAGCCTCCTGCGAGAGAAAGTCGGATTACGTCAAATGACACGTCAACCGGTGGAGCCCCTCCCATGTAGGTCGGGGCATAGGTGTAGGTATACGAAACGTTCGACGTATACGACCGCTCAACACTTGACGACCTGGCCGACTCGATCGTGACCCTCTGAAATGCCCGAGAGATTACTGCTTGGCTCTGTAAGATCCCTTGAGCAATCCCTTCCGCCAAGGGAACCCCCAAGATTTGAGCGGTGTACCGTGATGGCGACTGGATCCCCAATCGAGCTTTTGCTTCATCGAGGGCCCCTTGGAGAGCAGATCGAACTTGTTCGGCCAGCCATGCTGCAGCATTCCGTACCCCTCCGGCGACCCCCTCGATAAGACGACGACCCATGGCCATGGATTCTCGAACGAGACCATCCCAGACCTGCTTGACGGCCTCGGTCGCAGCTCGGAAGGCGGACTCAACCACGGGGCGAAGACTGGTGAGTGCTGATTGGATCCGTGACACGACCTCCCGTGTCGCTGAGACGATAGCATCCCAGGCCCCACGCCAATCTCCCTGGATCGCTCGGAGGACAGCTGTCAAGACCCCCTGGATCAACGTCAGGGCCGCGAGAATGACGTTAGAGATGACATCCCAGGCGGTGCGTATGATCGTTGTGATCTCCCCCTGGTTCGACTGAATGAAAGACGAGACTGCTCCAAGAACCGATGTAACAACCGTTTGGACAATTTGAAGCGTCAAGGTAACGATCTGTGCAATTAGTTGCCAGGCAGCTACCAACGTTTGTGAGATTTCCGCCCCATGTTGTCGAATGAAATTTCCGATGAAGGTAAAGACCGCTTGGAGGTAGTCCGACACTGCTTGAGAAACAGCTCGAACCGTTGATGAGGCTTGTGAGACAATCCCTGCCCAACTCCGATGTGAGTCTTCAGCATTCTTGAACACCTGGATCGTGTTCCGGATCCAAGCGATCATCTGGCCCAGAACACCAACTACAGCTTGAACCGGTCCGGGGAGGTTGGATAGAGATTGATGGACCTGTGCTCCCCCGGTGGCCATTCCGATGAAGTATGAGACGATCTCACCAGCAGATTTGATGACCACCCCCAACACGGGGTGGAGGGAGGAGGCACTGTCAATTAGGGCTTGAAGGGGGTCCTGGGCCGTGGCAATCCCCTCAGCAAGTTCGAGGACTCGCTTCGCGAATACTCCGATCGAAGACCCAATCTGGGTGACAATCGCCAGGAAAGCAGGACTGCCCAAGAGGTCAACAAGCTGGACAAGGTACGGCTGGATCACCCGTAGGGCTGGAGTAAAGGCTTCTCGAAGGGCCCGATTGGCAAGGTCACTGATCGAACTGGTCAATCCTTGGAGGGTTTCCGCCGAAGCTTCTGCAGCTCCCTGGAAATCGAACCCCAGTCCCTTAGCAACAGCTTGAATGGTAAACTCTGCTGGGACCAGACCTTTTGAGACCAGTTCTTGTGCTTTCTGTGTATTCGTGCCCAGAGCTTGGGCAAGGTAGTCCCAGGCGGAGACACCTGCTTCGACCAGTTGGAGCATCTCTTCTCCGGTCGTTTTGCCCTTGGTATTCATTTGACCGAGGGCGAGCATCACTCGCTCAATTGCTGATCCTGATTGTCCCGTGGCCGATCCCCAGTCAACCGTTCGAGAAATGAGCTCTTTCAACTGGTCAGAAGTGAACCCCAATGCAGCTCCCAGTCGATAGGCTCCGGCGATGTCTTCTACCTCGTACGGAGACACGATTGCCAGCCGCTCGAGCCACCGGATATTCTCCTGTGCAACCGGGACCGCCAACTTCATCGCCTCCGCCATGTCCTTGGCGGTCCCGGCTCTGAGGATTTCTCGTGCAGTTAGGGCTTCAAGTGACTTCGAGAGGGTCTCGTAGGACTTGACGGCCTCGAAGCCACTTCGACTGAGGCCAACGAACGACGAGGCTGCTGATCCGAGAAGGTTGACACTGAGAGCCCCAACTTGACGAAAGGCTCCGATTGCAATCTCTCGAAATCCGTTGATCTTCGGTGACTGCTGGGAGACAGTGTCACCAAACCCCCGGACGGCCTCAGTCCCTTTCCTGAGGTTCGAGAGGTAGTCCGAGAGACCCTGGACGACGAGTTCTACACCGACTTTAGGTAGTGCCATGTGACAAACTCTGGATCATCTGGTGAGCCCGATAGACGGCGATGAGATACTCTTGTTCTTCAACCGGGAGCTCTTCGAACTCTGAGAGCTTGTACCCCCACCACTGTGCTGCCAGGGCCCACTCGAGTGTGAACGACATCCTCAGTATTGGGCCTCGACGACTTGGACGGAGACGTTGTCCGTCAAGTGTTAGATTGAAATCGGTCCACCATTGCTTCGATCCGGTCATTCGATGGCTGTGAGATCCCCAAGATTGCTGATACAACTGCCTGGATGTCTCGGGGGCTTATCATACACACATGCTCAACGTAGACCTGATGATCCGTATACGGCTTCCCGTCTTCTGTCATGAGATCTTCCGGACTCAGTGCCTCCCGAAGAGCTCGAACTGCCTCCTGGTCGACATCAGCAACAATCCCGTAGTCGACCAGGAACCTCATCGTTGCGATTGCTTGTTGTGTCTGGAGTCCCGTTTCCCATTCTTGAAGCCGTGCTCGATAGTCGGGGTCATTGACGTTGGGCTCCAGAACCTGCTCTGACTCTCCCACGACCACGGGGACCATCGGGGGACGAGGACGTGGGTGTTCTCGTTGGTATTGACGACTAACTCGAGCTACGATTTGTTCAATGGTCCGGGGACCGACTCGACGTAGGCGAACGGTAATCCCACTATCGGGGAACGTGAATGGCTCAAGCTCAGAAACTCGTCTTCCAGATGTCATTCGACCCTCCTCATCTGAAGTCTGCTTATCTAGCCTACCTAAGGTAGGGGTAGACAGGCAGACTTCAAATCACATTCGCAGAGCCAATATAGAGACGACCATCGACTCCAACTGCACTGAGACCTCCGACTGCAAGATAGTTCGCTGCTGTCACCTCCGGGACTCCCCGTGGGGCCGCCAGGCGGGTGCCTCGAGAGAAGGTCGGGAAGTTCAAGATTCGAGGGTTCCCTTCGATGTTTGATGCACTCCAGTCGGCTCCACCGTTGAACGTAGTCCAGAGACGGGCTGTAGTCAGGTTCGGTGCTCGAGCAAGGAGGTATCCCACTTCGTCAGTCGCGAAGAGGATGTCATCTACCGCTTGGATCGACGGGAGAGTCAGGAGGTTCCACGATTGACCTCCCTGTCCCGTCCACCAGACACCCCCGGTCCCAGACCCGATCCAGTAGAGGAACTGGTCAAGGACTTGGACAGCAGTGAGGGTTCCGCTTGTCGGTGAGAATGTCGTTGTCCAGGTACTCCCTCGGTCCATGGATCGCAAGATTGTCCCACTCTCCCCCACAGCAACCAAGGTTGAGCCAAAGCCGTCGATCCGTGTCAGGTTCGCAGTCGTTGCACTTCCTGAATGGATCGGAGTCACACCAAATGGGATGTTCCGAGATCGGTAGACGTACCCTCCACGGGCTGAGAAGTAGACTTCGTTTGGCCCCGCCACGAAGATATCCGTCGGGGGACGACCTCCAACAAACCCTGCAGAAACAAAGGCCCAACTGGTTGGTGCTCCTGTCCAACGGTTGATCTCTGAATACCAGTACCCGTTGTTGACAGTATCAATAACGACGACAAAGTTCCCGACGATGTCAATCCCGGTCGGGGTCACCGTCCCACTCAAGCCCGTGATATTCACGTTGTTGAAGGTTGTCCCATCAACGGTCCACACGACTTCTGCAGGAGTCCCGGGAGACCCAGACCCAGATGAAGCTGTCAGGGCATATAGACGAGTTGTCCCATCGGAGGGAGTTCCACAGCTTGAACAGGCAACACCTGGTGCAAAGGCCACATCAACAACCTCCCGTTCAACCGCTGCCTCTGCAACTTCTCGGAACGAAAGTCCTCCGATGTCATAGATTGCTGAGAACGAGAACTCAACATCATCCATCAGAGGGTTGTCATCAACTCGAGTCGATCGAGACTTGCTCGACCGAGCCCCAGCAAGCCCTTTGCTGTAGATCGTAAGGAAGTCGGACCAACCGTAGAGGAAGTCCCCTGCAACACCACAGCCCAACGCTTGTTCGTAGAAATTCACCGGACAGCTGAGATCTCCGACAATCCACGAAATCCCTCCTCGACGTCGAGCAAAAGAGATTGTCGCTTTCGGGATTTCGGGAGGTGAGATCTGTTGTGCGATCAGCTGGTACCTATCTCGAGCTAATGGGTCAACCCACCACACGGGGGTGAAGGAGCCCCTCTGAGCATTGGTAACGTCCCCGAACATGATAAACTGTTCGTTGACCCCACCGTACCTCACGGGAGCATCAGGCCGAGGTCCTCCACGTTGGGTGTACGCCCTCAGCTGACGTTGCATTATGATTTCATCGGCTTCAGGATTGTTGGGCATGTCAGTCTCCTTACACGAGGATTGATGATGTACGTCTCAACGATTCGACCTTCTCCCAGGCGGCCACGTGTCCCCGACGTGTCCCGAACGGGTTTTGCAGAGTTTTTGTTGAGGTTGCAAACTGTGCATCTGCTCCCGTGGTCCGGGCTAGGTCGAACTGCCAGTGGTACAGAATCCGATTGGCTTCGTCACACCCACAGATTGGGCGGGCCATTTCTGCGATGGCCAAGAGGATCACAGCCTCTCGGAGAGACGAAGCTACTCGACCGTGAGAATCTCGAGGGAAGCCAGCAAGGTATCGGATGAATACCCGATCGGGCTCAGGTTTCCCCAGCAGGGATGCCCACCGACTTGACTCAGCATCGTACCTTGCAGGAGCCACGGTAACCACCCCGTCGACAGGGTCGTGGATCCCAACTCGAATCTGCTCGGCGAACACCCCGACCGGGTCGGAGCCCGGAGCTGGTCGAGAGTCCCAGAATACGGTCCCTTGACGATCAGGGTCGATCCATCGTCGGTAGACATCGACGGTGACCGGGAAAATTGATGGGTCCCCGGGGTCAAGAGACGGGGGTAAAACACCTTGGTACCTTCTGGGCTTGACCGCAAGCCATCGTCGAAATGAGATAATCACCCCGTTCCCTGAAGAGTGGACGGTCTTGGGACGAATCTCCCACATCTTCAGGGGTTGTGATGAGTCATACCTCTCACTTTCAGAAAAGACGATACAGAGTTCGGATGGAGAGACCGATGTTGTGATCGGACCGACAACCCCAGTATCGAGATACCCATCACCGTCTTGATCTTCCCAGTAGATTGAGACACCCTCAACCACCGGGGTGAAGGTCTCTTGACCAACCGCTTGGACGTACCCTTCAGGGAGTTGGAGAGACCTCCAGCGACCATCCACCCCCACCGACCCGTGGGGCCGGAGGCGACGGTCTCGAAGACGAGGCCACGGGAGGGTGACTTCTCGATATCTGGGAGCAACAGAAAATCCGAGGTAGTCTTCAAGCTTCTCTTCTGCTGAAGAGATTGCTCGAAGAATCTCTGTCCGACCCAACAGTCGACTCCCGGGAGATTGATAGCTGAATTGGAATACTCGAGGGTCACAAGCCGATGTCACTCGAAGAGCTTCTTGGTCGGAGAGCCCCCAGAAGTGGAACGGGTTCCAGTCGAGGAACTCTCGAAACTCTTCCAGTGTGACAAGAGTGGGGGATGTCATCTCATCACTCTCCGAGAAAGGAGCTCATCAAGAATGATCGAACCTGCAGAGATAGCAAGAATGTCCTGTAGATCACGATCAGCATTGAGCACTCCACTCACCCATACCGAGACACACCAGTGGCAGACAATCCCACGGCCTAACCATGTCTTCTGAGACTCGCCTCCCAAGGCCCGACGAATAGACGAGAAGATACCGAAAGGCCCCTCCTCGTCGGTGATCATCGATGTCAGCCTCCAAGTCGCGAGAACTCGAATCAGGAAGTTAGCCATTTGAGTACCTCACGTTTCAATCCACGCCCCTGAGAGGGCGACCCCCTTTGTAGATATTATAAAAGAGTTTCGAGGTGGGGTCAAAGCCCAATTTACCCTCACCTCCCCCGGATCATTACAAATTGTCCCGTACGAAGGAGACCGTCCACGTCTCGGGGATCAACTTGGACGATTCGAGAACTCTCTTCTCGTCCAGCACGGTACGACCGACGAGATATGGGACCACGGAAGACGACTGGAGCAAATTGGTCCCCGACGTACTCTAAGAGGACCGGATCTGCCTCCCAAAACCCAGACCTGGATGTCTGAGTCCCCTGAGACTGTATCTCGGACAGTGCCATCCGGGCTCGGGAAACAGCTCGGTCTCCGCCTGAACCACATGAACACGGCATATTCCCCTCGGAAACCTTTGACGAATATCGTTCTTCTAAGATCTTGAATTCAATCGGGGTCGTCCCGGATTCGGGTCGACGAGTTCCCGTATGGAGACGGTATGTCAAGAGAGGCTCTGGAATTCGATGCCCACAGACCCCGTGGACGGCCAGTCGGAGGTAGAATTCCCAATCTTCCAGTTTGTCAAGGTCTTCATCGAATCCCCCGACTGCAAGGGCGTCTTCTCGAGCAACAAGGCATGTTACCGAATGACGTCCTGGAGACCCGAGCCGATACCCGCTCGACAAAAACAGGTTTCGATCATAGTCAGCTGCTGGATGGTAGATCATCTCTCCATCCAATCTCTTGGGATCTCGAGGGGATTGACAATCACTGTAGACATACCCCTGATGCTCAACGTACACCTGCAAGAATCGTTCAAGAGCTCGAGGGTGGAGGATGTCATCTGCATCAAGGAACACGAGGAGGGGGGCTCGAGCACGTTTGATACCCACATTCCGTGCCTTCCCTGCTCCCCGTGGGGGGTTGTCTAAGACCACAACGTCAGCCCAGGCGTAGTTGACCAGGACCGAGGTTGCTAACGGATCTCCGTCGACAACCACGATGGCTTCCCACTGCTGAAGAGTCTGGGCTAAGAGGCTATCTAGACAATCAACCAGGTACCTCCCGTGTCCGGGGCCGACCGGGATGATCACCGAAACTGCCGGTTCTTGAAGGTGACGGATCGGCCAGGGACGATTGGAGAGTCGGGGAGCCCCGAACGGGACCAGAGCACGAGGGATTCGACTGGGGTCGGCCAGCTTTTCTCCTTCCCGAGCATTGCTTGCACCGGTCCTCCAGGGGTACCATGCCGTCCAATCTCCATCAGCATCGGGGAAGGAGGCACGTTCGACCTGTGACTTGCTGTCTCCTCGTAGACGGTAGATCAGTGTCGTTGACTCCGTCCCTCGAGCAGCCCGGAGTCCGTACGATGTGGCTCGACACCACAGGCTTGCATCCTCTGCTCGCCAATCCCTCTCCCGATACCCCCCGGTCCGGAGGAATGCCTCACGACGCCACAATGCAGCATACGGGAGTTGGTTGAGGTGACTCATCTGTTGTACCCAGTCGAAGTCCCTTGGCCAAAAAGAGGGTCGTCGGGACGAGAGGGTCTCATCCGTGAGTTCAATCCCCCCGTAGGTGATGTGGAGATTTCGATGTCGATCAAGTACGTCGACCAAACGCTGGAGGGCAAATCTCTCGAGAAGGTCGTCAGCATCTAGGAACATCAGGTACTCACCGTGGGCTAGGCAAGCCCCGAAGTTCCGTGCCAGTGAAAGTCCAACATTCCGAGGGAGTCGATAGACGGTGATGTCACCTCGACGTTCAAGGGCTGACAACACTTCAAGAGAGTCTTCGTCCGTTGAAGCATCATCGACAACGACCAACTCAATCCCCCGAGGATCTGAGAATTCTTGTTCGAGGACCGATGACACTGCATCTCCCAGGAACCGACCAAGGTTGTAGTTGGTAATGACTACTGAGACTTTCGGGACATGTCTGTGTTGTGACAACGTTTCAAGGAGCTGAGAGTAAGCCTCAATCTTGTCTTCCCAACGCCATCGGGCTTCGACATCCTGACGTGCTGCTCGAGAGTAACGAGAACGATGTGCAAAGACCTTCTCGATTGCTTCAACCAACCCCTCGTAGTCACCATACTCGACCAGCTCCCCCGTCTCCCCGGGGATGATAATCTCTTCTTGCCCACCAAATCGCCACCCCACCACGGGGACCCCGGAAGCCAGAGCCTCGAGGGTCCCGATCCCGAAGGTCTCCCGAGCTGTTGCAAGGTAGACCCCCGCCTGCTGGACAAGCTTCTTCATCTCTCCGTACGACATCGTCCCGGTCTGGCGAACGTTGGGGAGGGGCCTCGGGCAGAAGGTGGTGACGAATTCCCGTCTGGGAAGTTGACTAGCAAGCTGTGCAACGACCGTGTCGTCCGACACAGGGTCCGTTCGAGCCTTGTTCCATAGGAGATAGCTCCCAGGAGACGAGGGCACCTCCCACTCCTCTGGACGGACACCGTGGTGGATCACGGTTGAGCGAAGGTTGACTCCTCGAGCTATAGCTCGTTGGACCCATCGAGATGGAACAACCAGGTGGTCGGCAATCTCGAAATTCTCTGCAATTCGACGGTTCGCTTCGAGGGCCCACGGGGGCCAAGTGTACTCCTCCCAGTAGGCTCCGTGGCAGTGGGCAATGATCAAGGCCGATGGTGATTCTGCTCGAAGAGTCCCATGGTTGATGATCACGTCGGCATCTCGAGCTGACGAGACCACGGAATGGCCGAATCGTGGAAAGAATTCAATCTGGGCTTCGACAACTCGTCGAATCCCACCATCGGCTTGGTCAACTCCAACAAAAGTAGGATTGATGAAGATCTTCATAGCTGACCATGATATATGTACGACTGACGTTCACCGATGTGATGCCAGGGTCCGTGGATCCCAAACTCCGACGGCCAGAGAATATCAACTCCTCGACCGACTCTGTATTGATGTGCCATTGCCAGTTCTGTGTCTCCAGGCTGAAGGCCGACCGGCCACCTCCCGTGGGTTCGGAAGTAGCTTGACTTGACGAGACACGGGTGGCCGGCCCAGGCTAGGACGGAGTGGTGTCGAGATTGAGAATCATCTAGGACCCAGTACCCCCTGCCCCGATGGATCATCAAGTGACCTTGAATCCCGGAGGAGAGATACCCCATTCGGACCACTCCGGCTCGAGGGACTTCGGTGAGACATTCGACAAACGGTTGAAGGTCTAGGGGAGTACGAAGCTCCCAGTCGTCCTCAAGGAGCAGGTAGATGTCTACCTGGGAGGAGAGAGTGTCTAGAGCCCGATTCATGCTACCACCGTACGATAACTTCTCCGAGTGGCTCCCGAGAAGACGACAGTTCCGAGTTGACAGTTCAGCCAAAACTCGAACATAGTGTTCCGGTTGAGAGCCATCATCGGCCACATACCACCCGAACTCACCCCCGGTGAGATTGGACACCACCCCACGGATGGTGGACACGGCATAGTCGGTCCGGTTGTAGGTCAGAAGAATGATCCCGATCATATCGCCCTTGTGACATCCTGGACAACGAACATCTTCCCGTCGACCACAGTTGTGACCCGACCCGATGGGCTTCGAATTTGAACGTCGTAGAATAGAACTCGGTTCCCCGTAAACCCGACAGTTGCTGCAGCCGGTATCGTGACTCGAATGACGTTATTCTCTGCTCCCGTAACTTCGATGTCTCCCGATGATCGAGTGAGTTGGAACACGGCTGCAGAATCGGGATCCGATAGAGACGACTTTGCTGTACACCAGATAGAGTAGCCGGTGAGGTCAATCGGGCCCCCCGTAGTTCGATCCGTCACCGTGATCGAGAAGACAACCGTGTCTCCTCGACGTGTGTACAAGTCACTTGACATCACTCTTCCCTCACCAGTTGAGCGTCAATCTCGTGAACACGGACCTCTCCCGAGATCTCAGAGAAAAAGACTACACCCGTGATCTCAGAGACAACGACCTCTCCAACGGGCTCAGACATATCTCGACCACCTCGAAGGAGGCTCCCAAGAAACGAGACAACCCGGTCGGTGGTTTGACGAACAAACCGATGCACATCCCCCCGTGAGACAAGCCCACCGACAAGACCACGGGATGTAAGTCGACTGGTCTCTCCGAAGGAGGGAGTCTCTCCCACAGTTCCTCGACGAATTTGACGGGAGAGAAGCCCAGACGTCGAGAGAGTCCCGACGAGAACTTGACCCAGACTTCGAAACCACCCCACGATCCCAGATGATGACAGAGTCCCGAAAATCCCTCGACGAATTTGACGAGAGAGAAGTCCAGATGGTGACAGAGTCCCGAAAATCCCTTGACGAATTTGACGAGAGAGAAGCCCAGACGTCGAGAGAGTCCCGACGAGAACTTGACCCAGACTTCGAAACCACCCTACGGTCCCCAGAAAGGTCACAGCCCCCCCAAAGGGTCGACCTCCTCGACGACTGAGCTGACCTTGAGGGAGGACGGTTCCCCCCTCTTCCCGTGTCCTCCCTCGGAGGAGCCCACCAAACGATGGTAAGAGTCCCTCGACTTCTCGTCGAGTTTGAGTCCTGAGACCCCCAGATGACGAGATGTCCCCCGAGAGGGCTCGTCGAGTTTGGTTGACCAAGGTTCCAAGGGACGAAAGTGCTCCGATCAAGTTTCGAGACATCTGTCGTAACACACTCCCAGAGGACGAAAGTGTTCCGACCAAGGTTCGAGACATCTGTCGTAACACACCTCCAGAAGACGACAGGACTCCAGAAACGGGACGACGGGATTGTCGGGCCATCGTTCCTGAGGACGAAAGTGTCCCAGAAACGGGTCGACGAGATTGTCGGGTGACCGTTCCTGAGGACGACAAGGTTCCGGAGAGGGCTTGAGAATACCCAGATGCAAGGTCCGCGGTCTCGAAGTTGTCCACCCAGCTGTTGTTTGAAGTCTCCAGAGAATTGTATGCTACAATTCCGACCCATCGAGATGACGAATAGGTCGAATCTGATGCAGTCAAGAGGGTTGACCCGTTTACACGTAGAGTCAAGTTGTTCCCGTTTGCCTGGAGTTCTATATTGTACGTTGTGTTTGCTTGACAGGTTCCCCCCTGGGCCAAGATTGTTTCATCTGGGTCAAGCCGAAGAATGTAGAATTGATCTCCCCCGAACCCCATCCCGGCATACCCGACAACACTCGAGGTGTTTGTCGTCCGAAGGATAACCCCGAACCCGATTGAAAGATCCGATGACCGACCATCAACAGATGCTCTGACATTCACAGAGTCCATCTGCTGGGCATACCGACACTTTCGATACTGGTTCCCAAACACACCCTGACGGAGGGTGTTACCTACGATTGACCAGTCACCGGAGTCCTCGACCCAGTTTGGCCCGAGATCGGTCGAATCAGCCCGATTGAAGTTGTCAGAAAAGGTGGCCACGAGACCTCACCATCTGGAGGGCCTGTTGGAGCCCTTCGACCGTGTACGGGAAGTACCGGTATTGACGGTTTGACCCGATAGGAACGGCGAAATACCAATACACTTTCTTCGGGTGACGAATCCGACGGATCCACACCCCCCGATAGCCACTCCCTCCTGGGTCATACCCCCGACGAGCTGGGGGGAGATCGTCAACGATCATTGGAACACCTCAGGGAACTCATGACGGAGAACGTTTGCTTCTCGTTCGGTAACGGTAATCACACTCCCTTTGAGGTACACCGCCCCAGGACAAAGACTCCCGATCATTGATGTCTCAACTCCGGATGGGCCCTCCCACTTGAGGAGAGGGACATTCTCTTCGGTAAGGGTGAAGTCCTCAAGGACCGTCAACTGTACGAAGTTGACTGAACTCCCACCCAACTTGGTTGTCATTACTCTGGCCATCTTAGCCTCCACTCTGGAGAGTCACCGTATACGTAAATTGGATTGAATCACCAGGAGCAACGTTGATCGCCGAGAAGACAGAACGGTCCCACAATGTCCCGGTGCCGGTCCCTGATGTACTAAACAACCCATGCTCCGTGATCGCTGCTGACCCGTCAAACGTCAACGTACCCACGGATCGAAACTGATTCGAGGCTGGAGTTGATCGAGTCCCGGTAGCTCGAGTATTATCGGGGTTGAGGATGGTCGTGGCCTCAGCCTGAAGGGCAGTATCTGATGCTGACTCCTCTGCTGTTCCCGTGCCACAGCCGTGGAAGTTGAAGTTCGTAATATCAGTAGAGTTGTCGTTCCAGTCGCTCACGATAAAGGCAACTCCAGCGTTGGTCACCACCCGATACGACACCGTCCCGTAATCCTCCCAGACCCCGTAGGTCTGTTGGACAGCTCGAAGTCGTGCTTCAAGGTGCTGGTACTCCGGGGCTGATGGGTCTAGTCGGGACTGAGCAGAACGGATTTCTTGATATCGAAATCGTCCCGCTCGATTCAGACGACGAACCCGAATTGACAACTCACTCTGGATGACGGTGAGCCCCCACCACGTGGTCAACGGAACGAGAAGATGCTTCCCGATCCACCCACGAAGGTACGACCACCGACAGGCATTCTTCAGTCGCCACTTCCAGTGAACCTTCCCGGGTCGGGAGTGACGAACGACAACTCTCCCAACAGGACCAACCGTACCATTCAGCATAGACGTTCCTCCTAGGAAATCGTAACTGTCGGGCAGGGAGTGATAAAGACGTTTGGATACCCCTCACAAGCCCGACGAATAGACTCTGCATGAGTCCATGCAGTAAGCAAAATTGCCCGAGGCCACGATGAGAATGTCGGTGGGTAGATCGGGATCCTGACTCCGGGGACAACCCGACCCTGACGTCGAGGTGAGGCATCTACAGCGTAACTGACAAAAGAACGATCTAACCTACACCAGTTCAAGAGAGTCGTCCCCCTCCCCGAGGCCCCGTAGGCAACAACGTCTCCCTCGTAGAACCCGACAATCTCTCGAAGAATTCTTCGAGTCCTCTGGGCTGTTTCAACAAATCGAGTAACCTGGAAGACATCTTCAGCTTGGGGATCAATCTTGACAACTTGACGAGTTGATGGTCGAGTAGCATAGACCCGAATCGACCCCCCGTGGAGATTGATAAACTCAAAGTCCAAAATCTCCAAGTCAACCTCCTCGAGAAGACGACGAAGAGACTTCAGAGAGAAATACGAGACGTGTTCATGGTAGACAACGTCGAATTGATTCTTAGACAGCATCAATCCCTGATAGTGGACCTCGAGAATGATCACCCCGGTCGGGCAGAGAATTGATAGACCTCTGACAAAGTCTCGAGGGGACGGTGTATGGGCAAGGACGTTTGATGCAACAACCACTCGAGCCGGACCGTAGAGGTCAACAGCTTCTTGGGCAAGCTCTGGGGTGAGAAACCCTGAGACAAGGGGCCACCCGTCCCTCGATGAAGCTTCTCGAGAGATGTCGGATGGATCAATCCCTAGAACTGGGAGACCAAATCGTCGAAGAGCATTCAAGAGAGTCCCGTCGTTACACCCCACATCGACTACAAGCCCCTCCGGGTATCGAGCACTGATTAGCCATGCAAGGTGACGGAAGTGTTCGACTAACCCCGGAGATGTCCCTGTTCGGTAACTGTAGTCAGAGAAGATTTTTTCTGGTGGGACGATGTGACTGACCTGCATGTGACCACATGTTGGACAACGCATCAGGGCCAGGGGGAACTTCTCGTACCCCCGTGGGTCCCCTTCTGGATAGAATGCTCCAGCAAGGGGCATCAACCCATAATCGAGAACCATCTCGACCGGGTCTCCACAAACCAAGCAGTCGGAAATCTCGAACGCTGTCATTCACACTCTCCCGGAGGTGTCCACATCGACAACCTCTCCTTCACTGCTTCAATGGCCGGCCAGTTGTTACGAGATGTCTCACCCTCACCACATCTATACCAGTAGACAGGCTCTGGGGACACGGGAAGGAGACGAGTTCGGCTCACCCCCCGTGCCTGGGCACAGAGCAGTGCATGGATAAAGATATGGTCTGCAGCACCAACCGAACATTGGGGGAAGAACCCTCCGGTGTACCGCCAGAGAGTTTTCGTCACCATGGCAGCACCACACGGAACATTCTGCTCACGACCATCTGAATACCGTACACCAAGGTAGTAGTACCCCAGAGGATCGTGTATTCGCTCCCAAGCATCTAGACACCGTTCAATACAGGTCGGCAAGAGACGATCATCAGCACATGCCATCAACACCAACTCTGTTCTTGATACAGCCACCCCGAAATTCATCGCATCCGAAACCCCGACGTTCCACGGAGAGATGAACGTCTGGAGTTGGACGGGGGAGAGTTGGAGTTCCCACGTAGTAACATCGAAGTCACTCGGAACCCACCCGTCAAAGATGAGAATGACATATTCGGGGAGACGTGTTTGTGATCGGATACTCTCGAGCATCTCACCGAGGTACTCTCGATGGTGTGGTCGAGGACCGATTGGCAGGGCCACAGAGATCATCTACCGTTTCTCCCAACGATCAAACTGCTCCGAGAAAGGTCCTGGGACTCGAAGCCCGTACGACGACCAGAAATGTGACTGAAGCCTACGATCCCAAACAACGGTGTCATCGACGATCAATGGGCTTCGACTCCGAAGTCGACTCTTCAGGAACGTGACGAGATCAATTCGACTCTGCCCGTGTCCCGGGACGTGGAGGAGACCGGTAATCTCGGGACGACAAGCAACGTCTACGATCAATTCGGCGAACTCGTCAACCCACATCCCAGACCATAACGCATTCCGACTCACCCGAACCTCCTTCCCTAACAGGAGGTCTTCTACTACTCCCTTCCCCCGACCCACGAAGGACCCTCGAAGTGTGACGTGAGGAGGGTAGGTAATCTCTCCGTACAATTTCGACCGAGCATACACGGTCTGCGGAGACGGGGGGTCATCCTCGAAGTGGGGCCCAGGAGAACTGAAAATTGCATCCGTTGAGATATACACAAGTCTACTTCGAACTGAGTCACACAGTCGACTGAGGTGGATAGACCCCGCAGTATTGACCGCAAACAGTGTTGACGGGAGTGCCGATGGATGGGTAATCCCCGCACAGTTGATCACCGTGGGTGCTCGAATGTCCCTCTCGGAGAGGAGGAGAATGTCCCCCCGAGTTGCTTCATATCGAATCCCTCGACGCTCAAGAGCTCGAATAACGGACTGCCCGAGCATACCGGATGACCCAAACACCTGGATGTCTACTTCAGCTGACATACATCATTGACTCCAAGAGACGAGCATCTTCAACGAGAGATAAGAATTGCTCTCGAGGGATCCGAGGACACGTGTTGCTTGAGTATGATTTCCCGGTTGTCCCTCGAGATGATAGAAGATAGCCATCAGGGAGCTCGACTACGGCCTCATCAGAAGAGATAAGGTCTTCGTGTAACTTCTCCCGACTTCGAAGCCCGATGACGAATGTCGATGCACCCGGGAAGAGAATCTCAATTAGATCTGAGATCGATAAAGAAGAGAGGGCTGGGACAAATATCTCCCCTGGGTGACAGACGTCAAGAGCACGAAAGATAGAGGCTACTGCTTGTGACGGGGACATCCAGAATCGTGTCATCCTCAGGTTGGTAACCGATAAAGGCTCTCCTCGAGCAAACTGCTGTGACCAGAGGACCAGAGCACTCCCGTTACTCGACAGGACGTTCCCGTACCGGACCCCGACCACATCAACTCCGTCCCTCCCGAAGGACGAGACTAGACCTTCCGACAAGAGCTTGCTTGCGCCATAGACGGTCGTAGCTCGACATGCCTTGTCACTTGAGATGACAATGCACCGTGCTCCAACAGAGCTGCTTGCTCGAATGACGTTATGTGTCCCCAGAACGTTCGTCTTGAAACACTCGTCTGGGAACTTCTCACATTCAGGCAAGCGTTTCATTGCAGCCCCATGGATGACTAGATCGTGTCCGGCGACAGCCGATTTCACCCGATCAACATCTCTGACATCTCCCAAGATGAATCGAACCTGGGGGAATCGAGACCTCATCCTTGCTTGGGCTAACTCCGACCGAGAGAAGACGGTAAACTGGGACGACCACCCACAGAGCTGGGATGCTCTGAGGATGGCGTGTCCCAGTGTCCCTGTCCCTCCGGTGATCAAGATGTTGCTCGGTGTCTCCATTAGACCGGCTGACCGAAGTACGACGGAGCGTACCCCTGAGTGACACCACCGTCGACAAAGTAGTTGCTGTCCGGGAACCCAGACCGTTCGTGGATCAGTGGTGTGAATGCAATGTTTGTCACCCTAGCACCAAGGTGAGGGGTCAGGCAGACCACACGCCACTCGGTGAGTCCCACGACCTGCGTACAAAAGTTCGTGGGAGGCTTCCGGTGGATCAAGAAACGACCGTTGTCCGTGACCGTGAACGAGCCTCCCGGAGCAAACTCGGCTGCAAGTGGGAGCACCCCCAGGGTGTTGTAGTTGAGATACTCGATAAAGGTCGTCTCCCGTCCCCCCAAGACACGGAGTGGGATGATGTAGAGACTCGATGAGAATGCTGCATTCGGAAGGGGAGTCTCAACGATTGCATCATCAAGGATCACGGGAATTTTCTGACCGTCAACTAGGAGATACTGACCAACACGACGACCAAGATCCCCCCGCATCTCGTCTCTCATGCGTTCGATGACCATCGAGTCGACAAACTGGGTTGACCCCACCGGGATATTGTTCGCCCGATACGTGGAGTAGGCAATCGGCCAAATCTCTGTCAGCTCATAGAAGAGCCCGAATGGCATCGACATGACCCATTCGACCGGAGCAAGGTTCATGTTGGCCGCGTTCCAGTGGAGGTTCCGCATGATGTACGAGATCAACCGAACAAGATCTGCTCCAGCTCCAGGGGTTGTCGTAATGTTCCGATTCCCAAACGAACGGACGATCGGATCGGCCGCAGGACACAGCTGACCAGTCTCTGCGTCCCGATGACCCGTATTTAGAATAAAGTCAAGGCCGTAAGGCTCTTTATACCCTCCCCCGGCCGTGTTGTTTGCTGGGTTGCCAGTATAGAGAACACGGGCAAAGTCTCGAGACCAAGCAACCATCCATTCGATCATCCGCTTGGTCATCTCGTCATTCGCAATCCCCCCGAATTGTGCCCCCAGAGACGGGACAAGAGGGTTCCCCTCCATCCCCATGGGAGTCCCTAGGACGATGAAGTCCGTATGCTCCCCCCGAGACGTCAACCGCTGTCCCCGAGAGATGTCAAGAACTGTCGTCTGACGAGATTCTCGCCCGAAGACGTAGTACTGGGAGCAGAGCTTGACAACTCCTGCGGTGGGAGGGTCATCACACACCCCAACCGGCTCACTCCCGGTCGTGGGGGTAACACCGGTGATGATCCCGTACAGAGGGTCAGTGACGTTTGTCCCCCGGATGGGGAGAACATTCTGCAGCCCGGTGAACGGGGTGATAACGGCCGAATAGAGGGGACGCTCCAATGCAGGTTGGCTGAACAGTCCCCGAGGACCGTGTGCCCACTCGCCCCCCGGCACGGGAGGGGGAGCCTTCTGGGCAACTGGTGTAGATGATTGTACCGTCATGGTTGATCTCCTGATTCCGATTATGGTGATTCAAGAAAGGTCTTTACCCATGATAGGGGTGACACCTCGGCCCCGTCAGGCTGACCTTTCTGCTGGATAACGTTGTCCGACCGTGTGGATGGACGGTGACGCCCTGCCCGAGGGAGTGACGAAATCTCCTCCTCAAGCTCTTTGATACGAGCCAGGAGACGAGAAAGGTCATCTTCCGGGACTTCTTTCTCCTTCTGACGAGCATACCCCATCTCCTGAAGACGGGCATCCATCTCGGAGAGGGTTGACTGAATTTCAGATAGCACCGAACGGAAAGCTGAATGGACGACCTGCTCAACACGGGCAAAGAACTCCTCAACCGGGAGGTCACCGATGAACTCCCCTTCGCCACCTTCTTCACCCGTGGGGGTGTCAGCCTCCTCTTTCAGCTCTGAGACCTTTTCAGAAAGAGCTGTCAGGGCATCGTCGACATCCTTGAAGGTGATTCCCTGTTCTCTGAGCTCCTTCGACTGAGCTTGGAGAGATTCGATCAGCTTGTCAATCACATCTTGGGGGAAGCCCAGACGTTGCAACTCAGCAATCTTCTCAGAACTTAGAACCATCTCACCCTCCTTAGTGGTGATTGAGACCGATGTATAGGGATTTGACGCTCTCCCTCGAGGGAGGAGACTGCGTTCAAATCGACGAATGTTATAGTAGACCCCGTCCCGTGGCTCATCCGGGGGGTGGGAGAATCCGAGTGAGACCTGAAGTCTGTCAGCAACACGACTGGCCCACTCACCGATTCGGTCATCGTAGAAAGTCCCGGATTCAACTAGAAAGCCGTCAACTATGGCGTTGAAGTCACACCTCCCCAGATCGACCCCCGGACCGGCGACAACTGTACGCCAATCTCGAAAGTCTTTGAATGAAAAGGTTCCGAGATGCCACCACCGAAGAGGACCGTACGAGTCACCTCCGAGGCTATCAGCATACTCTACATCCTTTCGAAGAGCTTCTTCACTGACGATCTCTTTCTCTCGATCTTGATATCGATTTGACGAAACCGTCAGCCACCGATACCTTCCCGACAAATCTTTGAATACCGCTGGTGACACTTCTACGGTCGTCGATGATCCTCGACCAAGAAATCTCTGGAGAATTCGACGAACATCCTGGGATGACCCCACACGAGCTGCATCAAGCAGTGCCTGCCTGGGGAAGGAAGGATCATCATCGGTTTGTGATCGAAGACGAGCTAGGAGATGTTCAACATCTTTAGAGGGCATCCCGAGGGATGCTGCAGCACGACGAACGACCGAATCCTCCCGCTCTCTCCTCAGCTCTTCTCTCCGTGTCTGCTCTTCTCTCTTTTCTTCCTCTCTCCGTGTCTGCTCTTCTCTCTTTTCTTCCTCTCTCCGTCTCTGCTCTTCTCTCTTTTCTTCCTCTCTCCGTCTCTGCTCTTCCTGACGACGACGCCTCTCCTGGGCGGATGTCAACGCATCCATCGCACCTCGATAGTCACCAGCATTGAGAGCCGAGATGACCTTCTTTCCTTCAGATGTCAACACTGGGCCGGACGGGGTTTGGTCAACAAGCCCAGCATTGATCAACCCTTCACCGTGTTGGTCATCGAGTTTCTCTCCTGCCGCAAATCCAAGCAACGCCTGAGCTGCAGCAGAATTGAGACCTTCCTCGTTTGATGCCATCTGAGACAGAACACGGGCCCGATTCTCTTGACGAACTTCCTCAGACGTCTTCTTCTCAGAACCCCTCCGGCCTCCACCCCCTCCCCGACCCCGTCGGGTCTTCTCTTCCTCTTTCTTACGACGAGCCTCAGCCGCCTCCTCCTCCCTCTTCCGACGAGCCTCAGCTGCCTCCTCCTCCCTCTTCCGACGAGCCTCAGCTGCCTCCTCCTCCTTCTTTCGACGAGACTCGACTTGAGCCTGCCCACGGGCAACTGCATCAAGGGCTTCTGATGGAGCTCCCCGCTTTAGAGCCGACACTGCAGCCCTCCCGTGGGGGGTGAGCATGACCCGTCCGTTGACAACTTCGGCGAGCCCTGACTGGATGAGCCCCTGAGCTGATTCCTTGGGCAGGGACCCTGAGGAAAGTTGAATCAGGTTCGAAAGCTGTTCTCTATCCCCTCCAGCAGAGACGGCCTGTTGGATGGTCGACTTCAAACGTTCTTCAGGTGACGGCTTCTTGGGTTTCGTGGGTTTGGGTGACTGGCCTGAGCCCATCACCTTGTCACAGGCACTGAACTGACCAGACGGAGATCGACAAAGATTCCCGGCAATCCGTTCCCAACCGGACTTGTGGGCCACAGCATAGAGGGCTCTACGGTAACGCTCAGCACGAGAACGGGACATTGGCTTCGATGACTTTCTCTTCCCCGTGTCATCGACAACGTACCATCCGTCTCGAACTCGAACAAGGTGCCAGGGCATCTATGTCACCTCACCTCACCTCACTTGAGATGGCCCTCTGGAGGATCGTCGGGAACTCGTCCTGCCACTTCTTGTGGATCACCTTCGAAAAATGTCGAGGAGCAATTCCCGGTCGAGGCCGACGCCTCGAGATAAACAGAACCTTCCCACCCCCGGACCGTGACCCGATCCTCCCAGGGGACGTCTTCGGTCGATAGCCTCGGGCCATTGTTGCATACCTAACTCGAGTCCCTTGATCAAGATACCCGTAGATCTCGTCAGATGTCCCGACCACTCGGGTCTTCGATGAAGGGGACGTGATCTTGAAATTGACTCGACGACTCCACGTCATCACGGTCGTGTCAAAGTCGGCCTGGATGCCTAAGGCTGCCCCGTCCAGAGCGTTTTGGATCGCCCTTTCAATCTTCTTGATGTCAACCGGGACCTCACCCGGAGGGATGATGGGGACGACCTTTACCATACTCCCTCCCAGCCGTCGAGCACAGAGTCAAACCCCATCAGATGAACATTCGTGACTTGTACTCGACCATTCCGGATCCTCAAAGGGTTCCACCGACGGGATCGAGCAATGCATGTTTGACAGGAGGCATCACTCGACCCCAACCTCCAGTAGCAATCGTAGTCATCACCGCCCAGATGGTGGATCTCCCATGAACAGTTACACCGGGATATGCACTGAGTTGTCCCGTCCCCGGGTTGTGCCGGAAGCGGGAGACCACGGGTCTTCCCCTCCCACCACGAAGCCCTCAAAGCTGCAGCATACAGCTGAGCTCGAGCCTGACCCCCACCGGGTGACGACTCATATCGACCCCCTCGCAAGTCAGCCATGAAACGTCGAAGAAAGGCGAGCTGTGAAGAGACTCTCGAGTCAATCCGTTGACGATCCTCCGGCGTTAGATCTCGAGGAGGGATACGTGCCCCCAAAAGGTATGCAGCCGTGTGGTAGAACCGAAGACGATTTGACATCTCTTGATACCACGAATCAACTTTCTGATGACGAACGATCCGTGACCGATAGATACGACCGAACTCCTCAACCGCTCGTCGAAGGAGAGACGATAGTGACTTCATCCAACTCCTCGAGGGTTCTCAGAAATGTCTCCAGAGACTCTTCCCAAGCCTCTTGTTCGGTTGCTTGTTCATCTTGATCCTGTCCCTCCCGAAAGGTGACTGTGGAGTGCTCCTCCCCTCCCGTGTCAGTCGGGAGGTCAACCCCGGGTTGGTCAGCATCCGACACCGATGTTGTCGACGTTTGATCCACCGGCACAAACTCTGGTGGAAGCTCATCAAGGTCAAGGAGAAGCTGGCGCCCTTGGTCTGGGGTGATCAGCTGTGCTGAGACCATCTTCTCGACATTCCCGATACGACGAGAACTGAGATCAGCCCGCTTCAACTGGTCGTCAAGGTCTCGTTCGGTGAAGAAAAACTTGACTCTACGATCAAGGACAAGGGCGTTCATCGCATGGGTAAACGCCTGTCGGAAGTAAACTAGTCCTCGCCCCTTAGCCTTCTCATGGAGGACGACCGACTGAGCCCCAGCTCCCATCTGCTGATTCGAGATTGGTCGAAGATCTTGAGGATCAAGACCAATGGCGTTCGCATACACCAGATCTGCCCTCTCCCGTTCCATCTGGGGGTCGAATCCGTCTGGGAGTGACGAGAGAGGGATTTCGACCACCCCCGGGGGAGCATCCGGTTTGAGAGTCCCACCGATGATTGCTCCCATGTAACTTGTGAGACCCTGCTCTCGCTGCTGTTCTTGGGCAGAACGGAGAAGGGACGACAGCTGGTCCGTCCGGAGCCCGTTGACCAGGTAGATTGACAGTGGCCTGCTGCCACTCACCTTCTCGTAAACGTACCTCTCGAGAGCAGCCAGACGAATGATAGACGAGTAGGCACGTTCAGCTGCACAGAGACCCATCCCGGTGACTAGGTCGTCATCTTCGGGCATGTCAACGATTCGGACTACCTCGTACCAAGCAAGGAGATGGTCTCTCCCCTGCTGGTCCGTATAGATGATGGGGAAGTCCGGGTCTCCTGTCGGTGTACACCTCAGTGATGGGAGATGGTGGATCCCGACCGCACGGGATGCTGCCGAGCCGACCTTCTCCCGCTCGATCTCAAACACCGATCCCACATTTGTGCAGAGGAACGACCGGATCTGCTTGGCGATGAAGTTCGTCCAACCTCCGAGGGAAGCTCCGAAGTCAGCATACAAAAGGAGCTCTTGAGCCCTCTGTGAGAGACGAGGGCTGCGGGACTCAAACTCCCACCCGGCTGAAGCAAACTTGGTGATGGCGATCGAGACTGCTGAAGCCCACTGTGATTCGTAAAGCACCGTACGGTAGAGGATCCGGTCCCTCTCCCGTGGGTTTGTCGGGAGCTCCGGCGGGAGGGTCTGTGGCCCCCAGAACGAGGGGATTTGGACAACCACCGGCCCACGAAACTGTGAGACCGGAAAGATGTCTCGAGCTCGAACTGTCCGGAATTCTCTAGTCACAGGTTCAACTCCAAACAGGTGTAGACCGCCATCGAAAGGGCCACTGCTAGATCGACTTTCCCTCGGCTTCCTTGGACAATCCTCAGACGACGACCATCGATGTCGACCTTTCGATCAGCGTTATCAAGGTGCTGACGGAGAAGCTCCTCCCCCGTGTGGTGGACCCGCTGTTCGAGGATCATGTCATAGAGATTCTTGTCAGCCTCGAGACGAGCCCCTGACTGGGAGAACTCCTGACACCACACGACCCCTTCCCGCTCGAGACGACCTGCCATGTCAACGAGCTGGTACGGATCGTATACTAGACACACAACGGAATACCGACGACAGAGGTCACGGATGACATCTTCTGGGCCGGTCCCGTCGGAGGATTGAAATTCAATCCGCTGACCTGCAGAAGCCTGCCACGAATGGACGAATCTCACCGCAACCGAATTCTGTCGGTCGAGGGGAGAACGAGTCACACCCACGAGGGCGAAGCAGTCCGACGGAGAATCACGACGACCAATGGCTGCATCCACCCCTAAGACCAAAGGCTCACGTCCCAATGGGGGCAACTCCCTACGACATAAGTCCCACCACGAGATTGTCGTAAGGAAGCGATCATGGCTGGTAGCTTCAAACGCCTCCTCTGGAGTCGACGGATACTCCTGATGGACAAGACGAAGGTCACGGTACTCAGCAACCATGCTGGAGTACCACCGGTCATCCCGACCCGGACGGGCCCACCAGGGGAGGAAGAGGGGTCGAAACCGATTCGACCCTGACTGGGCACCTTCCCAGACCCGGTGGAATAGGTTGTCACGACCGTTGGCAGTTGAGAGCATTACCAGCTGACCACCCCCGTCGATTGTGGGCTTCGTTGCCACAAATAGGTCATCAGCATACTCCATGTAAGCCGTCTCGTCCATGACGACGAGCGATGCCGTGAAGGTCCGACCCGCCTTCTTCGTGGCCGGCAGGGAGAGGATCCTTGAACCGTTCGACCAGGTCAGCTTTGAAGCGTTTGAGATCAATACCTGTGACAAGGATTGACGGACCATCTCCGGCAAACGCTCGTACATCACTCGACAACGTCTCAGTAACTCGTCTGCCTCTGTCTGCCCCTGGGAGAACAACAGAACAACACGGCCCGGGTGGAACAGACAAAGCCAGAGGGCATACGCACAGACCAACCAGGAAATTCCCAACTGACGAGCCTTGAGAATGATCACAAGACGACTCGTCAAGAGGGCCGTAAGAAGGTCCGACTGAGACGGCCAGAGATGGAACGGAACAGTTGCTACACCCTCCTTCCCTTGGGGCTCGTCGATGATGATCAACTCGTTGATGAAGGCATGGCAGTCATGGACATACCTCGCAAGGTCTCGACGAGTTGATTCAATCTTGATCTGCCTTCGACGATACTCCGCAATAATCGCCTGGATCGACTCCGCTACCATCGTGGGTCCCTAGGTCCACAACCTCACGAACCCCTAGACGATCAACAAGCTGTTCGAGCTCCTCGAGGGTCAAGGACCTGACGTCTCGGGCAAGTCTCTCTACCTCCCGAGGAGTGATGTTGAGAGCGACTGATCGGGATTGCTGAGGAGCATCAAGGCCGAGCAGACGTCTCTGGTCGGCAATGATCGCTTGGATCGCAGTTAGAGCTCCGGCGTCCATCCCGATGGGTCGCTCTTCCGTGGTAACCACGACACCGGAGGGGGTTTCAGTGACTCGACGGAGGGTGAGCATCTCGTTGCTCATGTACCTCTCTAGAAAGAGAAGTTTTAGGGCCTGGAGTTCATCAAATATTTGTTGGCGCCACCTGTCCAGGTCCCGGATCTGCTCGTCGGTTCGAGCCCGATCGAGAGATGAAATAAGTGCTGTGGGGGAGACACCCAATTCAGCAGCAATGTCCTCCTGTGAGTCTCCACGTTGGAGACGCCAGAGAGCCTGCAATTCATTCGCTATTCGTCTCCACTTGGCTGCTCTGGCCACCCCGTGTCTCCTAGAAATGGAATGTATGTTTGATGCTCCTCAGCCGGTTGGTCGATTCGACCTTATAAATAGTATAATGCCTTTTTGCCACTTCATCAAGAGCCAATTTCACCCAATTTGAGGCCAATTTAGAGTGAGCCTCCGGAGTCTATTTCTTTATAAAACCTCACAAGCACCACGATCGCCTCACCCTTCCCGTCCTCCTGGGGGCCGGAGGCCCAGAGCCTGCAAGGAACATCTTCGAGATAGTCACATCGTTGTGTCACACGGGTTTTGAACTAAATCTCACACCTTGTCACACCTTGTGACACCTTGTGACACCTCTGTGATTTTCGTGGGTTTTAGTGGATTCTTGTGGATTTTTAGTGGATTTTTAGTGGATTCTTGTGGATTTTTAGTGGATTTTTAGTGGATTCTAGTGGGGGACTCTACAAAACCAAGGCCCCGACGTTGTTGATTCAATGTCGTTGGTCTTACTCGACGTCGTCATCGTCGTAGATCTCTGTGCACTGCTCGTACAGATCTTTCAGGCAGTGCTCGCAGAGTGTAACTACCACTACGGTTCGTCCAGCAATCTCAATGTTGTAACGGTCTTTCTTCCGTGTCGAACAACTGGAGCAGGGGTGATGTGGATGGCCATTGTCGTCTCCTTTCTGTCCTCATCCTGGTTTCTTCAATAATGATTATAATGCCTGCTCGACAAAAAATCAATACCCCAGTTTGCAGATTTTCGCACCAATTTTGTATGAATCTCAGGTTGAAGA